>JAEEGL013663085.1_pt1 | contig 32601 bp, 26 predicted proteins | sample 9134231 | NCBI WGS metagenome assembly JAEEGL01 (sample SAMN16246548, study PRJNA631951) | gut metagenome | biome: gut microbiome; feature: rumen; material: fiber-attached | host: Bos | place: Iran: Karaj | collected 2018-10
CATGGTGGTTACGTTCACCTGCAGCTCTTCCTGGGTATGCTAGAACTGTTGATGCTGAATATGATCTTACTTATTCTTTTGATCGTGTTGATAGCAAAATAAATGGTGTCCGCCCTGCGATTTATATTAATCTTACATCTCCACTTTACAAAACTTCTGATAATGGTGTAAGTTGGGAATTGAATGGCGGAAGTTTTGCAACTAACAGTCAACTATGGAATTCATATACATCATATTTTGGAGGTCAATTATTACCAACGGCCTCTAATTTCGAAGCACCAACAGGAAAACATTTTGTCGCTATGTCAGTGAATTCTGAAAAGAGTCGTATTGCAACTTTAAGTATCCCAGATAGTCAAGATGACGATATAACACTTGAAGCACTTTGGGGCGACACAGAAGATGACAAAGCTATAAGCTATGATTTTGGCGAAGCAAATATTTCCGATTGGAGCCTACTTCCAAGAGTATATACTCCAGGTACATCAAAATCACTTCCAAATAGACATGATTTGTCTATATATATTACACATCCATCTGGTTATCCATTTGCTGGTTTTGCTAAAAGTGGAACGACTGATATAATCACAGAGATAAGCGATTTAGAGACAGAAAATATAACATTGGTACCAGTATGGGGAGTATGTATAGAATATTATGAGCAAGCTACTGATACAATAGCTACAGCAAGTATTTTGAGAAATGCTGACGGCTCTGGTACTATAGCTACATATCCATGGGATGTAAAACCAACTTGGACTAGAACTGGTTATGATTTTGTTCAGTGGAGAGATAAACAAACTGGTGTAGCAATTACAGACTTAAACATTGCTGCAGGTGATATGGATGATGTTGAAATCTATCCAGAGTGGAGAGAGCGTCCACCAGCACTAGACACGATTTGGCTTGGAACTTATCCACAAAATGATACTACTGGTGCTAAAGTAGAACCTATTAAGTGGAGAAAGTTATCGCAGAATGATACAGAAGCATTATATATTGCTGACAAAATATTAGATAATGTATCATACTATACAAGTTATGGAAGTATCGATTGGGAAAGCAGTTTAATACGTTCATGGCTCAATGATACAAGTGCAACAGGATTTATAGGTAAAGCATTTACAACAAATCAATTAGATGATACTAATGGCATAGTTCTTGAAAAAACTATACAAACTCAAGATAGTTATGACACAAACGATAAAGCATTTTTGTTATCAGTAGATGAAGCAACAAATTTATTCGTAGATGCTGATGCTCGCAAAGTATCTGGTACAGAATATGCTAAAAATAAAAATAATGGAGGCGAAACTCTTTATATATATAGTTCTGGAAATTCTACATGGTGGTTACGTTCACCTGCAGCTCTTCCTGGGTATGCTAGAACTGTTGATGCTGAATATGATCTTACTTATTCTTTTGATCGTGTTGATAGCAAAATAAATGGTGTCCGCCCTGCGATCTATATTAATCTTACATCTCCACTTTACAAAACTTCTGATAATGGCGTAAGTTGGGAATTGAATGGCGGAAGTTTTGCAACTAATAGTACATTGTGGGAATCTATGAATACATACTTTGGTGGTCAAGCACTTCCTACAGCAGATAACTTCATAGTGCCTACTGGAAAATATTTTATTGGTGTATCAATCAATACTGCAGCTAAATCAACTATAAATACGATTATACCAAATGATTTGGAAGGGGACATAACACTTAGACCTCTTTTCGGAAATTCAGCAACTGACAAAATAATAAATTATGATTTTGGTGCAGGAATTTTTACTGGTTGGTCACTTTTGCCAGGAAATTATACTCCAGGTATTGCTCAACCTTTGCCAACTAAATCAGACCTTGCAGGATATATAACACCTCCTAATGGTTGTGAGTTTGACCACTGGATTTTAAGAAGAGCAGGAGCACCTGATATAAATCCAGCAACAATTATACCAGAGACATTAGATGTAAATGTAGAAATAATAGCAGTATATAAACCATTAACATATAATATTACTTGGGATATGGGGACAGGTTCTGATGGAGGGACACTTGACCCAATAGTTGCAAGTGCTTCATATACTCACGGCACAAGCTATTCATTACCTATGAGCGATAAAATAACGCCACCAGTAGGTCGTGAATTTGATCACTGGAAGATAATTCAAACAGGATCAGGAGAACCTAGTATAGAACCAGCAACAAACATAGCCCCTGGCCAGTGGGGAGATATAACTATAAAAGCCGTATATAATAATTTGACATATCCTATCACTTGGATTCTAAATGGAGCAACAATTGATGAAGCACTTATGCCAGCAGAACATACTTATGGCACAGCAACTCTACTTCCCAATGCATCTAGTATAACTCCAGCAAGTGGAAAAGAATTTGATTATTGGTTAGTAAATGGTGCAAGAGCAACAAGTATAACTGCAACAATGGTTCAACCTATAACAGTAACTCTTATATATAAAGGAATAGCAACACATCATATAACTTGGGATTATGCAATTGGAACAGATAATGAATGGTCATTTGAGAATTATATAGCACCTGAAACATATACAGAAGGAGTATCAGTTATATTGCCAGATGCTTCAAAAGTAAAAGCAAAAAATACTAATAAAGAATTTGACTATTGGATAGTAAATGGTTCAAAAGCTACAGAGATATCAAGTGATTTAAGAATAGATGTAACTGTAAAAGCAGTTCTTAAAGATAAAATAGATAAAGATGTAGATTCTATAAGTGTAATTACAAAACCAAAAGTTAGATATAATTTAAATGATTATTTTAATCCAAATGGATTAGTTATAAAAGTTAATTACACAGATGGAAGCACTGCTAATATTGTATATTCAGCTGACAATGCAAATAAATTTGCATTTGAACCTTCGTTAAATACTAAACTAAATTTGAATATTAAAATTGTTAATATATCATATAGTGGAAAAACAACAACACTTGATATAACTGTAAATAATAAACCAACTCCAACACCACCAGGAGGTGGTGGAAGTAATGGAGGCGGTAGTGGTGGCGGAGGTGGTGTAATTAATGCAATTCAAAATCAAATTGTTCCTACAACATATATAGACCAAATAAAAACTATAAATGCTATTATAAATTCAAATGAAATCGTATGGATATATGATCCTATTGTAGATACATTTAAAATGAATATTACTACTAATGGTCAAACTGTTCCTGCCAATAGTGGCTTTTATTTAATAAACAATGTTGTTGAACAAAATATAAATAGCACTATTATAAATAATATTTCAACAAATACATATTATTTTGATAAATATGGAAATATGCTTACTGGCTGGGTAAAAACAAACCCTGATAACAAATGGTATTTTTTGGAGAATGCAAAAAATGTAAGAGAAGGCTCAATGGTATTTGGTTGGTATAAAGTTCAAAATGACTGGTATTATTTTGATAAAGATGGAGCGATGCTTGTTAATACTACAACACCAGATGGTTATGCTATAGGGTCTGATGGTAGATGGATACAATAAGCTTGTGATTTTCAAATCATAGTATTACTTCATATTTGTAATAAAAGGTGAGCATCTGCTCGCCTTTTATTTTTAAAAAAGGTTGTTCGTTGATAAATAGGTTAATTTTTGATAAAATAATCGTAGCGAAGAAAGGAAAGGGGATTATATGATGAATGAGGATAAAAACATACGAAAGTTCCTAAATAAGAAATCGTTATTGGAGCGTCGCTTAAAAAATGAAATCTTGGAAGACGGAATTGCCTATATTCCCTGCCATATAGAGAATATGGAAGATATTATAAGTAGATACAGCGTCAGGGGTTGTGAGAGTCTTAATGCTGAGTTTGCAGATTACATAATGAGCTTCGTTGAGTGTATCCCGATAAAGTATCCTATCGTTTTGGAGATATACGGCTCGAAATTTACCGATGAAGAAAAGGAGATCATAGTTGAAGCGATAGTATCAGACGGAGACTATCAACTTGGCCGAACCATACAAGAAAATAGACATCACCGACTGGTTTTTATTGAAATGGTGGTAGGTACTGTTGTTTCAGGTTTACTTATTACATTGATAGGGCAATATATTGGAGGAATCCCACGAGAATTTTTCTATGTCTTATTCTACTTATTTGCAGATTCTTTTGTTAGATATCTTTTTATCGAAAGAGGTGATTACCAAAATGAAAAAATCAGTGCAGGAAGAATTGCGAGCATGAAGGTAAGGTTTGTTGAGAGTGAAGGAAATAATTTATAAAGTTAAAAAAACTTATTTATATAAAAATAGAAAATAGGAAGGAGAATGAAATGAAAGCAGACAGGATAATCAAAAATGCAAAAATATTTACTGCTGATAAGAAAAATCCTAAGGCAACTAGCCTTGTGGTGAAGGACGGAAAGTTCATCTATGTGGGCGATGAATCTGGACTTTCTGAGTATGAGGGAGAGGCCATTGACCTTGGCGGCAAGTTTATTATGCCTGCTATTATAGATAGCCATGTTCATGTAACAATTCCTGTGGGATTTGAGTATGCTGAACCGGGAGAGCGAATTGAACCAAATGGTAAGAAAGAAGCTCTGAACATTATGGCCAAGTATGTAAAAGAAAACCCAGGTCTGAAGCGTTATAGATTTCTCTTGGAGAAAAAATTTCTAAGTGGAGAGGATATAGTAAAAGAGGGTCTTGCGGAGGTGAGTCGCTTACATCGTGAGTACAATACGGAGCACCTAAAGGTTCATACCATGAAGATATTCATGGATGGTACTCAGAAGATTCATACCGCTTACAGTAGAGCAGGAAGGTTTTAGTCATAATAAGCCAAGGGATGTTTATTTCGCTGGTAAGAAGGTAAATTAATATTAATTGGAGGAGAATATAATGAGTATTGAAAATAATATGGCGGGTATTTCGAGTAAAGAAGATGTAGTAAAAACGGAAGCAGAGAGAATACAAGCTCTGTATGGAGAGAACAAAAAAATCACTGACGGAAATTACGACAAGTCACTTGCAGTGAAGTGCATTAATGGTACTTTCGTAGGTAAGAAGTCGCAAGATGTTATTGCTTATAAGGGTATCCCTTTTGTAGGAAAGCAACCAGCGGGCGAACTTCGCTGGAAAGCACCGGTGGACTGTGTGAGCGATGATGGTGTGTATGAAGCATACTACTTCGGCAGGATCCCACGCCAAGAAAGCAGCGTAAGTCAGGTTGGATCTTTTTATCCACAAAGTGAAGAATGTCTGTTCTTGAATGTTTGGAAGTCTGCGACGAACCAAAGTACTAAGAAGCCTGTTATGGTATGGGTCCATGGAGGTGCATTTGAAATTGGTTCGACGGCGGAGCCAAGGGAGGAAGGAACCAATTTCATTCAGGAGAATCCAGATGTTATCCTCGTTACTCTTGAGTATAGGTTAAATGTATTCGGATTCTTCCATCTATCTCATCTGCCTGATGGAGGCGACTATCCAGATGCTCAAAATCTAGGTCTCTTAGATCAGGTAATGGCACTTAAGTGGGTTCATGAGAATATCGCTGCTTTTGGTGGCGATCCCGACAATGTGACAATTTTTGGTGAATCTGCCGGTGGTGCAAGTGTGACTTTGCTTCCACTGATTGATGGTTCTCAGAAATATTTTAGACGTGTTATTGCCGAGAGCGGATCTCCTGTTTTCACAAGGTCCATAGAAGAATCTATTGCCTGCACGAATGAAGTGATGGAACGCCTTGGATGTAAAACCGTTGCAGATCTTAAGAAAGTTAATGTGGAAAAGTTCTTACATGAGGCCGGGACTGCACTAAACTTGCGTGTTTGGGCAGAGCGTGATGGAAGGGTTCTACCACTTGATCCATATAAGGCATACGCGGACGGAGTTGCGAAGAACGTTGACTTCCTTCAGGGCTGCAATAAGGATGAAATGGGTTATTTTGTCTGGGGCTTTGGACTTGAAGCTTACAATGCGTTTGCCGATCATCGTATGGCGAAGAAAATGGCACAGCTAACAGCGGATGAGAAGGCATTGGTGGAGAGCTACTGCAAGGACTTGAAGGATGCAAGCCCTGAATATACCTGCGAAACCCATGTGTTTGATCAGCTTGCATTTATCGCGCCACTGTTTAGAGTGTCTGAGAATCAGACAAAGGCGGGCGGACGAAACTTTACCTATTTCTTTACGCCAGAATCCGGTACACCTTTGATCCGTAGTGGACATGGTATCGAGCTTTCGGTTGTATTTAATCATCCGGAGGAAAAACTTGTCACAGGAAGGGAGCTTGATGAAACCTTCTGTAAGACTATGCGTAAGATGTGGGTTCAGTTTGCTAAGACAGGCAATCCATCCCTTACGGCGGATATTTCGCCTGACGGTAAAGCACATGAGTGGCCAATATATGATCTGAAGGACAAGTATGTGATGGTCTTTGATGAGTTCAATATTCATCCGGAGAAGGAATCTGAGAGGAAGATCCTTGACTGGGAGAGAACTTACTTCTTAACCAAATATTATTGTATCTAAAAGGAGTTTAATATATGAAAAGAGAATTTAAAGATTTAATCAGAATGGAGTCATACAAGAATTTGAATAGTGAAATCACTGGGGATTACGATAAGACCCATGCCGTTAAGTGTATAAATGGCACCTTCGTCGGAACCGAGGAGAATGGAGTTACATCGTGGTTAGGCATCCCATATGCGAAGCCACCAGTAGGTGAGCGTCGTTTCAAAGCGCCAGAGTATGTGGATGCTAGGGGTGGAGTCTTTGAGGCTAAGTACTACGGAAAGGGTGCTTACGGCTCAACTGGCTATCCGGATTGCATACAAAAGATAGAATCTGAGGACTGCCTCTACTTAAACATTTGGGTCAATACGGATGATAAGACCGAGAAGAAGCCAGTAATGGTCTGGATCCATGGTGGGGCATATGTTCTCGGCTCAGGTTCACAAGCAGGATATAGTGGAGCAAATCTAGTTCAGAGGCAAAGTGATATTATCATGGTGAACATCAATTACCGCTTGAACATGTATGGTTTTATGGACTTTTCATCAGTACCTGGTGGTGAAAATTTCAAGACAGCACCATGCAATGGTCTTCTTGACCAGGCTATGGCACTTAGGTGGGTGCACGAGAACATTGCTGCTTTCGGTGGTGACCCTAATAATGTGACCATCTTTGGACAGAGTGCTGGAGGAGGTTCAGTCTCAATTCTACCAGTTATGAAAGAAGCAAATCAATATTTCCAAAAAGTAATTGCTCAAAGTGGTTCGACTACATTAGCTTTCCCAGTTGATTGCAAAGCTGCTAAGGGAAAGACGAAGGCACTGCTTGAGTATACTGGTTGCAAGACCATGGACGACATCATGGCGCTGAGCGAAGAAAAACTTCAAGAGGCATATGTCAAAGCGGTTGGACAGTTTACATCTTGTCCTTACTATGGAACTGAGGTGTTGCCAGAGGCACCTATTGAACTTTATAAAAAAGGGTATGCAAAGCATATATCTATCATGGCTGGTAGCACAGCTGATGAAGCTAGGCTGTTCATGGGTGAGGGTCAGACTCTGACTTTAGAAGAGCAAAAGAAATTTGCTATGAATGCCGTGGGAGATGCAGCCTCTAATTTGAAGGATGAGGACAAGAAGTACTACGAGGAATTTAAGAGAGTTTGCAGGTTTAAAGAGCCAGGACTAATTGAGACAGAGTTCATGAACGAGCTCATGTTCAGAGTTCCAATGCTTAAGCAACTCGATGTTCAAAGTGCATTTAATAAAACTTTCTGCTACTACTGGTCATATCCAGGTAGCAATGCTGATGTTGGAGCAGCACATTCAGTGGAACTTCTATTTGTTTTTGACCTTAGGTGTGTAGGTACGACAAGTGCTTTCAATGGTACAAACATTCCTGAAGAGATTTTTGCTAGTGTTCAGCAGATGTGGACTAATTTTGCACGTTGCGGCAACCCATCAACAGACAAAGTTAAATGGGAGCCATACTCTGAAAAAGACCAGGATGTCCTAGATATAGCAGGTCCTGGTGACCTATGTATGAAAAAGGGTCTTCTTGCTGAGCAGTACAAGGCCGTGCTCCCTTTGCTAGGCTATTATCAATTTATGGACAATTACTTTACTCCTCGTTTCCTTTTAGATGTTATGGCTGAACGAGAACATAAAGCATGATATCACGAATTCATTTATCAGAGCATTTTACATATAGAAAATTACTGCGATTTACGTTACCTACCATTGTGATGAATATATTCACATCACTCTACATTATTGTTGATGGATATTTTGTTGCTAATTTTGTGGGAAAGACAGAATTTGCGGCTGTCAATTTAATCATGCCTGTGCTTAATATAATGGGAACCATCGGTTATATGTTTGGCGTGGGTGGTAGTGCACTTATCGCAAAAACACTTGGTGAGAAGAATAGAGAAAAGGCGAATAGCCTTTTTTCATTGATTGTGTTGACTTCATCAGTCATTGGCATTTTAATGATGATACCTGGGTTTATATTTATGCCTAGGATCACAGCCTTGCTTGGTGCAGAGGGAGAACTTCTCAAAAATACTATATTGTATGGACGGATATTTATTCTGGCACTTCCAGCATGGATATTGATATATGAGTTCCAGCTTTTCTTTGTTACTGCCGAAAAGCCAGGACTAGGTCTTGCGGTCACAGTATGCGCGGGGCTATGCAATATTTTGTTAGATGCACTTTTTATCATTGTCTTTAAGTGGGGTCTTGCAGGAGCTGCAGCAGCCTCGGCATTAACCCAGTTTGTTGGAGGTGTGTTCCCGCTTATTTATTTTAGGCGAAAGAATAATAGCCTACTTAAGCTTGTGAAACCTACATGGGATGGCAGGGCACTCATGAAATGCTGCACAAACGGTTCTTCGGAATTTATGGCGGAGGCCGCTCCGTCACTTGTTGGGGTCGTATATAATGTACAGTTACTTAAATTTGTAGGTGAGGATGGAGTTGTCATTTATGGTTTGTTAATGTATATTAGTCTTATATTCTGGGCCATTTTTGTTGGGTATTCCAACGGGGTTGGTTCTGTGTTTAGTTATCATTATGGCGCACAGGATCATGCGGAACTTAAGAACTTGTTAAGAAGGAGTCTTGTGATTATCGGAATTACATCCGTAGTGATGTTTGTTCTTTCAGAAGTACTTGCCTATCCACTTTCGATTCTATTTTTGAAAGACAACAGACAACTGGTACTTGATGCCGTACATGCGTTTAGAATCATATCATTCTCATATCTGTTTACAGGAATTGCTATTTTTGGTTCAGCTTTTTTCACTGCTTTGAACAATGGACAGGTATCGGCATTAATATCATTTTTACGAACATTTGTATTTGAACTTGGAGCAGTGTTGTTGTTGCCAGTACTTTTTGGCGTGGACGGTATATGGTATGCACTTATTTTCGCTGAGTTTATGGCAGCCTTTACTAGCATCATTTTTATGATCGCTCTACGCAGAAAATATCACTACTAAATGGAATGATATCAACTACGAAAAAAATTATTAAAGTTTAATTTATAAAATATATTATATGAGGAGAATAAAATTATGAAAGAGGTAAAGTGCAATAACGGTACATTTATAGGCAAAGAGATAGATGATCTGATTATCTGGAAAGGCATACCTTATGCGACTCAGCCAGTAGGGAAGCTTCGCTGGAAGAAAGCACTTCCTGCCGCAGATAATGACGGTGTGTTTGATGCAACAAAACCTAGTCATATTCCTATCGGGATTGCAAATGACTCACAGGGAACGGCAGAATTTGGCGAGGACTGCCTCGTACTGAACATATATAGCAATACCACTTGTACTGATAAGAAGAAGCCAGTCATGGTGTGGATACATGGTGGAGGGTTCTGTGCTGAATCTCAAGCATCGCCACTCTATAACCTTACGGGTATCTCAAAAGAGTGTCCTGACATCATATTTGTATCCATTGATTATAGGCTTGGCTTCCTGGGATTTATGAATTTTGAACGAGTTCCAGGTGGAGAGAATTATAGAGAGGCAGGTAATCTTGGTCTGCTTGACCAGCTTGAAGCGCTCAGATGGATTAAGAAAAATATTGCCGGCTTCGGTGGTGATCCAGATAATGTGACAATTTTCGGTGAGTCAGCAGGCTCGGCAAGTGTCACTTTTCTTCCACTCATTGAAGGAAGTGAAGGACTCTTTAAGAGATGCATCGCACAGAGTGCCAACATCGCCTACTGTGATACAATGGAACATGGTATCCATGTCACACAGAACTTTCTGAGTGTAACTGGCTGTCAGACTATGGATGAACTTATGAAACTTACTACTGAGCAGCTTATAGATGCTTATCACAAAGCATGTGTTATTGACAAGAACTGTCTACTCGGAGCTGCAAACTTCCCGCTTCTTGATGGTGTTATACTACCTGAGGATCGTGCAGTTATGTATGAGATGTGGGGAGATGAGAAGAGATCTAAGATTGATTTGATGATGGGGTCTAATCAAGACGAAGTCAGGTACTTCGTTCCGTTTGAGGGCGGAGAAGAAGGTTTTGCGAATACACTAAAGTGGATTGCAAGGAAAGATCGTACTTTTCTTAATGATGAGGAGAAGGCTATGTACGACAAGTTCATGGCTACACTTGCAAATGAAAGTGAAGGGAGAAGATTAGAACAATACTGTAATGACATAAACTTCCGTGCTGGTAACATCAATATGGCCATTAGGCACTCTGCAGCTGGAGGCAATACTTATATGTATTTTATCAAGAAACCGATACTTACTCCTGAGCTTGGTGCGATACATGCAGTTGAAATTCCATATCTGTTTGATACTAGCCAATCGGATCCGATGGGGAGTGGAAAGATTGTTGGAATAGATGAATGTGAGTTCCGTCACGTTGCAAAAGAGATGTGGGCTAACTTTGCTAGGACAGGCAACCCTTCTACCGACAAATACGAGTGGAAGAAATTTTCAGGAGATGACCGCCAGACAATGGTCTTCGACGATACCATTGGTATGCAAAAGAATATGTTCGGAAGGCGAGAAGATCTGATGATGTCATGGGCAGAGCGCCTTGGGAATGGATCGTCTAAGAGGGTGTGCTAATATTGGTGAGATTGGGGAATAAAAGGGGATATTTGCCTATTTGACCATGGTCAAAATGGTGGTCAAAATGGTCAAAAAAATGGTCAAAAATTATGGTCAAAAAATTGACACACCTATTAGTTTGTGCTATATTATAGGTGTAAGAAATCTCTAAAAATTGAAATATGGTGGTAAATATGGCAATACCAGTAAATATTGAAAATTTAATAGATGAAAATGTTGTTGAAAATGTGCGTATAGAGTATAAAAGTAATTTCAACCCAGAGACTGTTATGAAATCAATATGCGCATTTGCAAATGACATAGATGGATATCAAGGTGGATATATTGTAATCGGAGTAAATACTGAAAATGGCATACCTATTAAACCTATTGAAGGTTTAAATGCAAATGAAGTAGACAAAATACAACTTGATATATTAGAGTATTGTAAAAAAACAATAACACCAAATTATGTTCCAGTTATTGAAACTACAAAATATAAAAATGCAAATGTAATTGTTTTGTGGATATATCCAGGGGATGAAAGACCTTATTATGTTTTGGATGATGTGTATAAAGGAAAGTCAAAGAGTAAAAGTTGCTTTGTGAGAAAAGGCTCAGCATCAGTTAAGGCTACTGCAAATGAAGTAAAAGAATTGATACGAATTTCAGAATATATAGGTTTTGATGATAGATTAAATAGAAAGGCAAGTGTAACAGACATAAAGCCAATATTAGTGAAAGAGTTTTTGGATGAAATTAAAAGTAATCTATCAAATGAGTTTAACAATAATAGTTTAATAAACATATACAATTCTTTGCATATAATTGATGGTCCAAAAGAACTCATGTATCCTAAAAATGTAGGATTATTATTTTTTAATGATGCCCCAGATGATTTTATTCCAAACGCACAAATAGAAGTTGATTATATACCAAATCCAACAGGTGAAGGAATGATAAGTAAAACATTCAAAGGTCCAATACAAAGACAACTGCGAGATGTACTTCAATACATTAAAAATAATTATATAGAAGAAAAAACAATCAAGATTCCAAATGTTGCAGAATCGGAAAAATACTATAATTACCCTTATGATGCTATAGAAGAATTAATACCAAATGCTGTTTTACATAAAGATTATCAAATACCAGAACCTATAACTATAAGAATTACAAAAGAAAAAATAGAAATAACAAGTTTTCCAGGCTTTGATAGAAGTATTACTGATCAGAATATTAAACAAAACATTTACATATCAAGGCGTTATAAGAATAAGAGAATTGCTGAGTTTCTAAGAGATTTAAATCTTATCGAAGCAAAGAACACAGGTATACCAAAAGCAATTAGAGCAATGGAAAAGAATTCTTCTCCAAAATTACTTTTTGAAACTAATAAAGAACGAGATTATTTGACGGTTGTAATACCAATCAACAGAATGTGGAGTGAAAATTATAAAAAACTAGAAAATGTCTTGACGGATGACTTAAAAACAAAAATTCAAAAACTCTTAATAACGGAACCACTGACATTAACAGAACTTTCAAGAAAGCTCAATTATAAAAATATACCTAACTCACTTAGGCAAGCTATAAAGACATTGGTTGAAGAAGGTAAGATTATTAAGGTTGGTAAACAATATAGTGTTTCATAGGAAATAAAAAAGGGACGGAAAAGAATATTGTCAAACTTTAAAACTTTTCAAAAAAAGAGAATATTGAGCAAAATATTTACTAATGCTCTAACTGCATATATTCTTGCCGACATTGCCACAGTAATAGGACCACTTGTGGATAGTGCAGTTATAGCAAACTATTTAGACATAGAGTCAGTTGCTGCTGTAGGCTTATTCAATCCTTTTCGGATGCTTATTTCTATGATAGGGAGTACGATAGCAGGAGGAAGTCGAAGCCTTTATACTAATTTGGTCGGAAAAGGTGATTTAAAAAAGGCAAACTTTGCATTTACTTTTTCGTGCATTTTTGCTGTTTCTTTTTCTGCATTAGTTGCAGTGCTGGGAATAATTTTTTCAAATAACATTGCAATATTTCTTGGTGCGAATGGGTCAAATGCCAATTTAAAGCCATTACTCTCAGCATATATACGAGGCATGTTGATAGGAACACCCTTTTTGACAACTGCAAAAGTACTAAATGGATATATGCACCTTGATCATGATAGCGAAAGAACGGTGTACTCATTAATCATTATGACTATAGTCAACATATTAGGTGATTTAGTTGTAGTGTATTTAAAGGGTAACTTATTCAACATTGCTGTTGCTACTTCCGTGGCTGATTTTGTTTGGTTCATGGTTATGTCAGGCCATTTCCTTCGAGCAGATAGAACACTTCATTTTAACCTTTGTGATTTGAAAAATTCAATTCAATATTTAAAGAGTATACTGAGTACTGGTTCAAGTACTATAGTTACTCGTCTCTCAAGAATGTTCTCAGGGCTTGCCATAAATTATATGTTGGCCGCATATGCAAATACTATTGCAATAGCAGCATTCAGTGCTCAAAAATCCGTAACTTCACTGCTTGGTTTTGCTTATCTTGGCATCGCAGATGTAGTATGGGTTATGTCTGGCATATATTATGGAGAAGAGGATAGAACCTCTCTTGATGATTTGCAGATATTCGCTACAAAAATGGGACTTAAGTTTACTATTATTGTAGGAACTATTGTTTTTATATTTGCAAAATATTTTGCTGGCATATATGTTGGGTTTCACAATACTGAAGCACTAAAATACGGAATCGAAAGCGTAAGAATGCTTGTATTATCTTTACCGATATATGTAATCGTTTATTCTTTTGCAAATTATCTTATATCAGTTCGCAGAATTCGTTTGTCAATTCTCTATTCGTTCTTAATGCATTTTGGAATTGTTGTACCAACTGCTTTTATTCTTATTAAACTTATAGGCCCAAGAGGAGCATGGGTTGCAACTCCAGTTGCAAGTATTATTACTTTACTCATTACCTTCATAATTATTTACACATCTAATATAGAGAGTTTATCTTTCAATATTAAAAGATTGTTAGTGCCAATTAAATTTGGTATGAATTACGGAAAAGAGCTAGAAATAACTGCTGATACACAAACCGAAATTTCTGGAATGTCAAGAATAGCACATCTCTTTTGTATAGAAAACAATATTGATGCATTTACAGCAAATAAACTTGCTCTATGTATAGAAGAAATAGGTACTAACATAATTGAGCATGGCTTTAAGGACAAGAAGCCACATGAAATTAACATTAGAATAGTCGTCAAAGAAGATGAAATTATTGTAAGAATTCGTGATGATTGCAAAGCATTCAACCCTATAGAAAGATATAAAATGAAAACCAAAAATGATAATAACCCGACGAAAAACATTGGTATAAGAATAATAATGGGAATGTGTAATTCTGTAAATTACATATGCACATTTAATACCAATAACCTTATAATGAAAATACCTATTACGAAAATTTAATGCAGTATCATTGGCTTTACAAGATACATAAAAGGGACGGCACCCAGTTATAAGAAATATAAATAATAAAGAGGTATAAGTGTGGAGTTGATTACTGCGGCGGATGCAGAGGGGCTTTCAGCCCATGTTCATTCAGAAGGTGGCGGCGCAACTCATTTTATGCTTGGCTCTATTGAGTTCGGCAAGATTGTCAATATGACTGTGTATGACTGCGATTTCCTCCATGACAATATTGATAAAGTAGGAGAGGCAAAACTCATCGCCACTATTGTAGACGGCGAAGAGGTCTACAAGACTCAAGCATAGTTGAGAAATGTTGTTTTACGTACTGGTTGTGATAGGGTTAAAGTAAATAAAAACAATATAAAAATAATACGGAAAGATGGGACTGAAAGTTAATAGGGGTCTCATTTTTTTATTTTAAGTGAAAAAAATCTAAATTGTTAATAAAAAATACACAAATTTATGATATGATTTAAATAATAAAAAAAGTAATTAAAGCCGCAGTAGAATTTAATAAATAGTTATGAAAAATAAATTATTAAAAACAATTATACTTTCATTATTTATAGTTAACTCAATAACTATAAGTTTTGCTGGAGAGTTAGCTTCTCAATTTACTGATGAAGCATATATTTCATATGGAAATGCAAATTTTACTGAAGAAGAGAAGAAATTGACTGATGCTTTTGAACTTTATTCTCAGTTAGATGAGTATGGCAGATGTGGGGTTGCTTTTGCCAACATTTGTAAGGAACTAATGCCGACAGAAGAACGAGGTTCAATTGGCATGATAAAACCATCTGGTTGGGTTACACCATTAAGTAAATATGACTTTATAGATGGAAAGTACTTGTATAATAGGTGTCATTTAATTGCTTTTGAACTTGCAGGTGAAAATGCAAATGAAAAAAACTTAATTACTGGAACAAGATTTTTAAATATAAAAGGGATGAGACCTTTTGAGGTAAAGGTGTCAAAATATGTTAAAGAAACAGGAAATCATTGCTTATATCGAGTAACACCAATTTTTGAAAATGATAATTTGTTATGCGAAGGTGTGCAAATAGAAGCTTTTTCGGTGGAAGATAATGGTGAAGCAATAAATTTTAATGTGTTATGTTATAATGTTCAGCCAGGGGTAAGTATTGATCATACAACAGGTACAAATAACTCTGCTAATTAAGTATTATATAATTATATTAGGAAAAGCAATATTAGATTAAAAATGGGACAGGCGTAAAGAAATCCAATAGAAATTAGACAAGATAACTGCCACTCTTAAGGATAAAGGTGACAGGGCAAAGGTGCTTGACATCTGCATAAACGACCTAAAAGCAAGTAAAAACAAGTTAAATGACTTTGACGAAGGGTTATTTTATGCACTGGTGGATAAGGTTAAAGTCAATAAAAACAAAACAACAATAATATGGAAAGATGGGACTGAGAGTTAATGGGCGGTCTCATTTTTTTTGGAAATTTTAAATATTTTTTCAAAAATTTAATGTGGCAAAAATTAGAGATTTATTGTATAATTTTAATTGCGAAACAAATTTAATAGCCATTTTTTATTGTCTTTGGGACACACTTTTTAAATTGGTAAAACTGTGTGCTTTTATTCAGTGTAGTCCTATAAGGCTGATTGAATTTGTTTCGCAAGCAAGGAGCTCACAATTTTCGGTCGTGAGCTTCGGCTTGCGACTTTTTATTTATAAAAGGGGAAGACATATTATGGGAATTTTTGTAGCATTTGCAGATAGTTTGAGTGGAACTTTTGCTGATCAGTGGGAAGAGATAATTACTTGTGGAAACTTTGATGAAAAAACTTTAATGGCTCCTGGATTATTGAAGAGAAAAAATAATTGGCGTGGAGTAAATGTAAAAGGATCAGAAGGGATTATAACCAATGGTTCTGTTGTTTATGTGCCTGAAGATATGGCTATAGTAGTGTTAGATAAATTGAAAATAGAAAATATAATAACAAAACCAGGTGGATATATTTATCAAGATGGAGAAGAAACTATTTTTGATGGTGATGGTTTATTTCACCAGATAGGTAAACAAATCGCTGAAAGAATAAAATTTGGTGGAATAAGTAGTAAAGAAAAAAAAATATTATATGTAAATTTAAAGGAAATAAAAGGTATGTGCTTTGGTACGAAAGGGCCAATGATATTTAATGACAAACAATATGGAATAAATTTGGAAATAATATCTCATGGCACTTTTAGTATTAGAATTGTTGATATAGAAAAATTTGTCAAAAAATTTGTTCAGACTAATACAATGTATTATTCATTTGATGATGTGGAACAAATGAATCAAGTTGTGTCTGAGTTAATTAATGCTTATGTTAGTACATTAAATTCAATGGCGGAAAAATATAATATAAGTGAAATGATGTCTAAAATAAATGAAATACAGAATGGTATCATAGAAAATAAAAACTACATTAAAGGATGGCAAGAAAAATTTGGTTTCAAGCTTGTTAATATTGTTGTTGAAAATATAGAACTGACACAACAATCCAAAAAAAATATTAGTGATTATAACGATAAGATATTAACGGTAAAAGCATATAAGGACTTAAGTGAAAAAGAATCAAAGAATATTGCAAAGTTACAAATATCAGAAGGTATAAGAAAAAATGGACTAGGAAGTGGAATACCAAGCATTGCCATGGGTATGAAAATTGGAAATAAAATTGCTGAAGATATAGATGATGGAAATTCTAAAAATGAGTTTAACAACATAGATGCTTTAGAAAAAATTAGTTTATTGTTTGAAAAAGGATATTTAACAAAAGAGGAATTTGAATTACAAAAACAAAAAATTATTAATGGCCAGTTAAGTAAATAATAATAGGAGAACGATATGAAGTGTCCAAACTGTGGTGCAAAGTTTATATTAAAAGACAATACCTATCAATGTAAGTATTGTGGATATGTTGAAGTTATTGAAAAAGAAGATAATGAATTAATAGACAATGAAACTCAATCTCAAAATATAAATTGTAATGAAGATGTTGAAGAGGAAAATGATGAAGAGGAATATGTTAATAGTAAAAACATTAATATAGAACAAATGCCTAAGAAAAAATATATTAAAAATACGAATTATAATGGAACAAAAACTAAATATAATAAAAGAATAGAAATAGGAGACAATTTAACATTTTTACTGTTTTTAGGTTTTATGTTGATGGTTTATATAATTAGTTATTTTGTAGGAGAGGGATATTAGTATAAGCAAATAGATTATAAATTATAAAGTTAGTTTAAATATATTATACGAGAGGAGGAAGGAATATTGTGAATAATTATTTTAGTCAAAAATGCCCACATTGTGGGAATATGATGTATATAAGTTCAAGTAGCGAAAAAATAGTATGTTTAAATTGCAATAAAGAATTTGATGTTAGCAAGGATATATTAGAAGAGTTTAATAAAGAAAAAAAAGCAAAGGCTGAAAAAGCTCTAAAAAGAAAGAAAGAGAATAAACGAATTGATAGAATGGTATATTCTATTTTATTAGTGATAGCTGTGATTTATAGCTTAATTTTTATAATAATGCCGGTAATTCTACCAAAAAGCAATATTATTAAAATATCGTATTCATCACATTATTTTAGAAATGAAAAACCGATTTTAGAAGATGCTATAAAAAAACTTAAGAACAATGGGTTTTCAGATATACAATATGAAGCAATATATGATGTTTTTTTGGGATTATTTACTAAAGAAAAGGAAGTTGACAGAGTAGTTATAAATGGATTGGATGTATTTTTAAAAGGAGATGAATTTCCAAAAGATAGTAAAGTTGTTATATACTACCATGATAGTAGTGATAATAAAATAAAAGAAAATACTGACAATGGATCAGAACAAATGACTAGTTATTATGGGACATTTATTGGCAATAATAAGAGTATATTGATGATAGGTAAAGATAAGAGTGTGTATTACTCTAAAAATACAATTTACGATGAAGAGGTAATTTGCTATGAAGAAGATAATAAAATAGTACTAGATGTAAAAAATTTAGGATATAAATTATATTTTGATAAAAAATCACAATATAATAGTGATTTTGATATAAAATCTACAAATGAAAATTGGAGTACTGAAAGATTTATAAAAGCCAGTAATGAAACCGATTATTCAAAAAATGAAATGGATAGATTTTTAACCTCATCAACAGCATTAAAAAGAATGCAAGTGGAAACTATAATGAACGAATTGCAGTTGGATGGATATACCAATATACTGTTAGAACCAATATATGATGTAATAATAGGGTTTTTAGCAGCTACTGGTGAGGTAGAAAAAATATCTATTAATGGAGAGACACAATTTGATAGCTATTTAGATTACCCTAAGGATTCTAAAATAAAAATATATTATCATGAAGAAGCAAGGAAGGAACCAACAAAAGAATCTACTACAGAATGAGGATATTTAAATGTATGGATAGAAATATAAAAAAAATAAGTTTTAAATCAAGACTTAAATATTGGTACAACAGTTTACTTATAGACAATAAAATAGGTCTGGCAGTATTTCTAGTTAGTATTACTATAATTTTTATTATTTTTTTGTCTATCCCAATGATAATAATAAAACATGAATTAAGTATAGAAAGCATATGGGATAATTTTGCTACAACAATAAATGCCTGGTGGCCATTTTATGAAGATGTAAATCAATTGGGAGTAATGGGTGCTATATCAATGACGCTAGCAGCAATTTTTGGTTTGTTCTTAACTAGTGCATTGATTGGATATATAAGCGAAATGATATCACAAAGATTTGAAAACTTACGAAGAGGAACTAGTGAAGTGATAGAAGAGGGCCATATAATTGTTATTGGATATGATTATGACAACATCACGCTTATACAAGAACTTATTATGAGTAATATAAATAGAAAAATACTAATTATAGATGATAAAAATATATTTGATGTAAAAGAAAATTTAAAAACAAATATTGATGTGCCAAAAAATGTAAAAATTATATATAGGTCAATTGATGCCACATCAATTGATGATTTAAAAAAGTGTGGAGTAGAGAGTAGTTATGCAATTGTAGTTCAGCCGATGGATGATGCCAAAACATTAAAGACAATAATGGCAGTGAAAAAGATTTTAAAAAAATATCGTAACAACAAAACGCATATTGTATCTGCAGTAAAAAATGAAGATTATTTACTTAATTTTTCAAACAAGGCTGACATTATGTTTTCGGTAAACAATTTGATTGCAAGGATTATAGCAGTATCAAATCATGAATTAGAACTCGCTAAAGCCTTGATGTCAATATTTAGTTTTTCTGAGTCAGAATTATATTTAAAAAAAATAGATAAATATATAGGTATGCAATTTGGAAAAATTGTATTTGGCATGTACGAAGGGGTTCCAGTTGGAATTTATAGAAATAGTAATTTTATTATTGCTCCAGATGAGAATTGTATAATAGAAAAAAATGATGAACTACTTTATTATGCAAAAACGCAAAGCAAAGAAATATTTTTAGAGAAAGATTATAGTGAATATAATATGATTACTGACAATATTATAGATAAGTCAAAGGCAATAAAAAATGACTGCATCTTAGTTTGTGGGTATAATGATAAGTTTGATTTAATGTTTAAATCTTTTGATACAAATGTAAAAGAAGTGACTATTGCAAATGTATCAAACGAAGAAGCAGAAAGAATTAAAACAATAACATCTGAAAGACAAGATATAAAGATTAATATTTTTTTGGGGGATATTAATAGAGAATCATTTTATAGAATCACAAAAAATATTGATCATGTTATTATACTTAGTAGAAGTTTGATTGATGCGGAACAAAGCGATGTTGAAAATATGGTATTATACTTGAAACTAATAAAATATAGGAATAAGATAAATGCAAAATGGACGATTATCACAGAGTTAAATTTTGATAGCAATAGAGAATTAGTAGAAGATGAATATAGTGATGATTTCATTGTGTCATCAAATATAATATCTATAATGATTTCGCAAATGGTAGTTGATTATAGATTAAGACCAATATTTTCGGAATTGTTATCTAATGAAGGATTTAACATATGTATTGAAGATGCTTTAAGACTTGCGTCAGTTGAAGAAAATGTTGCTAGTTTAAGGGTAAAGTTTTTAAGAAAAGGAATGATTTTGATTGGTTATATAATTTGCAAGAACGGAACAAAAGAGTATGTATATAATCCGAACCGAAATATAAAAGTTGTATTTGAGAGAGATGATAAACTAATTTTAATAAAAAAACAATAATGAAAATCTACTTGATTTAAAAAGAATAAACAAAGATGTAATTATTATATATGGAAATAAATCTATAGAAAATGGATTGAAACTTACATAAACGACCTGAAAGCAGGTAAAAATAAACTGAACGACTTTGACGAAGGGTTATTTTATGTATTGGTGGATAGGGTCAAAGTTAACAAAGATGGAATATCAATAATATGGAAAGATGGGACTGAAAGTTAATGGGCGGTCTCATTTGGTATTGATAAAGATAGATATTTTTTGTATAATATAGTTATTGGTTTTAAATAATTAAAATGTTTTTTGTTAATGTAATAAAGGAGGTTCGTGACTATGAGTATATCAGATGTTGTAGAACAAGCAAAAGATGTGACCAATATAAATAAAGAAATATGTGAAAGCTTTGATAAAACTAAAAATGAAAAAGGTATTAATGTTGATGAATTTTTTAGTGATTTATTAAAAGAAAAGAACCTATGGAAACATATGAAGTAGTAGTTCTTTCTGATGCACAAGCGGATATTGAAAATATTGCTAACTATATTGTTGAGAATTATAAAAATGAAGAATTGGCTTTTGCATTAATAGTTGAATTGTGGGCGAAAATAAGAACTTTAGATTTTATGCCAGATAGATATGGAATTGATGAAGAACCGGAATTACAAAAGCGAGGTATAAGACACATACGGCATAAGCAATATACGATTTATTATTTCATAGAAGAAGAGAATAAAAAAGTTAAGGTAGTAAGAGTTAAACATGCACTTCAAGAATTAAGAAAATTTTTTGGATTAGATTGAAGTAGTTAATAAATAAGTCAGTATGCCGAGGGCATGGTGGCTTTTTTATTTATAGCGATAACTAAACTTTAGAGGAAATTAGGCGCTTGAAACCTACATAAACGACCTGAAAGCAAGTAAAAACAAGCTTACAGGTTTTGACGAAGGGTTATTTTATGCACTGGTGGATAAGGTTAAAGTCAATAAAAACAAAACAACAATAATATGGAAAGATGGGACTGAAAGTTAAGAAAAGTAGAGATATTTATGTAAAGATTTAATGTAAGAGAGCGAGAAATATGCTATAATGAATAAAAGAATTGTTAGGAGAAATATATGGTAACACTTAAACCTTTGACTGAAAAAGATAGAGAATGGTTTATAATTAACAATCAAAAAGCATTTAAATATGGAGCAGTAGAAGAATTTGGTGTTAGAGATGAGCATTTTGAAGATGGCGAGGAAATAATATCTCGTGAAACTATAGAAAAATCTATTGATGGTGGTATAGCATATTTAATTATATTTGATAATAAAAAAGTAGGTGGTATTGTCATAAGAGTAAAAGAAAATTGTGGTGAGTTAGAATTACTTTTCACAATACCTGATATGCATAGTAGAGGAATAGGTAAGGCTGCTTGGTTTGAAATCGAAAAACTCTATCCACAAATTAAAAGGTGGGAAACAATAACACCATACTTTGAGAAAAGAAATATTCATTTTTATGTAAATGGTTTAGGCTTTCATATAGTTGAGTATTTTAATAGTCATCACAAAAACACAAACGACAAAGACGGTTCACTTGATGAAATGTTTAGGTTTGAAAAAACATTATAAATATTCTTCAGTGTATAACAAGTCATTTACATCCGAATCATTTAAATCAGTATCATCAGGTCCAATTTCATAATTATAGCCATAAATATGTTGTTTATTGGATGCGGTATTATTAAGTGGTTTTGTTGTTAAAGTAAATGCTGTAAATAATATGCTCACAATAGATAGTGTTATTTCTGCCATAGAAATAATATTTGATATTGATAGTTTTAAAGTTTTGATTTTGCTAACAGTTTTCATATTTTTTTGACTCCTTTCTAAACTTTCATAAGTATTATAGTTATTTAAGGTGTATAATCTGTGGAAAATGTATGAAACATTAGTGAACATAGATTTAAAAAATAATAGTATATTTTTTATAGTTCATCCTCATGGTTGTATAAAGTTTAGTTTTTTCGGAGCTGATTATTTTCAAAAATGAGCTGTTTTTGATAAAAAGGCAGAAAACGACTAAATTAAAAATCAAAAATAAAAACAAAATCGCTAATATGCTTTATATTAGCGATTTTTTTAATGCTTCCAATTTTGCGAAGCAAAATATAGATATAACTGCTTTTGTTAAATAACCATGAGTTGCTTATAATGGCTATCAAAGCACACTGACCAAAATGTCAAAAACTTGACATATTTGGCAATGGGTTTATTACGACATTTAAAATGTCGTAATAAATGTCGTAATAAAGAAAAAATGTTGAATTTTAGTCGTTTTTGGGTTGATAATTCAGCAATTTAATGTTATAATATGTCGTAATAAATGTCGTAATAAATGTCGTAATAAAAAAAGGAGGGGTATGAAATTAGATTTTGAAAATGAAACAGTTGAATATAAGAAAAGCACGGGTGAATTAAAAGAGGGAATTATATCATTAAGTTCTATGCTTAATAAACATGGTATAGGAACTTTGTATTTTGGTGTAAATAACAAAGGAGAAGTGGTAGGTCAGGATATATCTGAAATAACATTAAGAGATGTATCAAAAGCAATAGCTGAGAATATTAAACCACAAATTTATCCTACTGTGCAAAAAACTGAACTAGGTGATAAGTATGTAATAAAAGTTGAAGTTAATGGTGAAGAATTTCCATATTCTGCATATGGGAAGTATTATTTAAGAACTGCTGATGAAGATAGAGACATTACACCTATGGAATTAACAAAAATGATAAAGAAAAACAATGCATTAAATAGTTTCGAAATAGAAGATAGTGGGGAAGGATTTGCTGATGTTGATGCAACTTCTTTAAAAAAGTTTTTGAACGAAGCTATTGAAGTAAAAAGGCTTCCAAATGAAAAATATAAAAACAATGTAATTTTAGAAAAACTTGGACTTATTAAAGATAAGAATTTAAATAATGCAGGAAAACTATTATTTTCAAAAAAAGAGCCCGTAATGTTAAAAATGGCGGTATTTGCTACTGATGATAAAATAACTTTTATTGACCAAAAAATAATAGAAGACAATATAATAAATTTAATTGATATAGCTGAAAAATATATATATGAACATATTGACTGGAAAGTTGAAATTGGTAGTGGAGCGAGAAAAGAAGTGCCAGAAATACCAAAAGCAGCTATAAGAGAATTAATATCTAATTTTTTTGCACATGCTATTTATTATAGTATGACATATCATGAGATAGATATTCATCCAAGTTTTATAACCATTTATAATCCTGGGACTTTTGCAAGTGAATATAAGCCGGAAGAATATGCAAAGGGTATGCACCCATCTTTTATAAGAAATAAACTAATTGCAAAAACACTATATTTATATAATAGAATAGAACAATTTGGAAGTGGTTTAAAAAGAGTTATTACATTATTAACTGACGCCAAGATTAAATATAAATTTGATAATAGTTTAGATGGCTTTAAAGTAACTATATATAGAAAAAAGCATAGTGTAAGAACTGTAAAAAGAGATCTTACGGATACAGAGATGCAAGTATTAGAATTATTAAGATTGGATGGATATTGTACAGCTGATGAAATATCTGCAAAGATTGGAAAGGTGTCAAGGACTGTGCAAAGGGCAATTGAAAAACTTGTAGAAAAGAAATATATAGAAAGAGTTGGTGGAAATAAGAATGGGTATTGGGAAATAATTAAATGATGTTAATCTTTGTTATGAATTGGGTAAATGATGGAGAATTAAATAGCGTAGTTTCATGGATAAGTTTTTTCAGTGGGATAGCATTAATTTTGGGATTGTTCATTGTTCATTCGTATTTAAATAGTAAAATTAGCATGTGTTTAATGGTAGTAAGCAAGAAATTAATTGTAGTGGTTTAATATCAAAAGTTGATGTACTTGGTATTAAGTTTTTAAATAAATCGAATAAAAATTATTATGCTATTAACGATGATGGAGATTTTAGTATTTCTTTTTTTAATATACAAACTATACTAGATCAGATAATATGGTTAAAATAGAAATGGTTAAAGAGTATCTAAGTAATAATTTAAAATTGCCAAACAACTTAAAATTGAAATGGGAAATGAAACAAAGGCTCAAAATACTCAGTAGTTAAACAGAAGATGAGTAAAGGGGATGGACGTAAATATTTTTTTAACAAATAGAACACAATTTTAAAAAACACAATACATATAACAAAACTTATAGGAATATAAAGAATGATTTTTAATATGTGTGTCTAAAATATGAAAAAAATAATGAGGTTTGATCCAGTTGTTTGCATAAATACATGAAATCGGATAATGACTAAATGGATATAGGCTAGGTATAAGATATAGATTTGGAAAGGAGACTATTTAAATTTTGGTGCAGGCGATAAGATAGGTATATATAATATTAATGGTGGTAACTGAGTAATTGTATTAACTACCATGAGATAAGATTTAGGAATAAAGATGACATGGTAAATTATAGCCAAGGCAATAAGTAACGATGTAGAAAATCACAATACTATAAGTGAGTTGTGGTAGATTACTAGATGGCAACTTGTTGTACAAGAGTTATTAAAAAAATTTAGAATTAATTGGGATTATATATTTTAATAACAATAAAGATAAGTATTGGTTATTATTTAATACGAGGAGGTCAATCATTATGGAATTCTTTGATACAACTGAATTAAACGAAGAGGAAGTGATTATTGAAAGAAAGGCGTTAGCTAAACTTGTGTTTGAGCCAAAAGATGCATATAAATATGTATTGGACTATAAAAATACAATTAGGCAAGAAGCATATGGTTTTATAGTTAGAAAATTATATAAACTCAATACGAGAGGTGTTGACAAAGAACTTTTAATTAAAGTTTTTTGCGATATAAATAAAAATGTCTTTATGACAAAAAACGAATTCAAAGAGTTTGAAAAATTGCCAGAAAAAGTAGTAATATTTAGAGGTACCGATGAACAAGAAAAAGACCCAAGGATGTCTTGGACATTAGACCCTAATGTAGCATTTAATTATTATGTGCTTAAAATGCATGGTGGTGCAGGAAATTTATTTGTTGCGATTGTTGATAAGCGTTATGAGATATATGCATTGTTTGATGATATTGAAAAAGAAATTATAGCAAAAGTTTCTTTTTATAAGTTTTTAAATTTTATGGAGTAAATTTTAGGATAAAAGGGGGTAGGCTTAAATATTTCTAGCAAATGGAATACAATAAAAAAATAATGTAATATTTATATTACAATAATTCATAGGAATGTAAAGAATGGTTGTTTAATATGTGTGTATAAAATATAAAACGAAATTAAGTTACCCATTTTAATATTTAGGAAGGATGAAAGTGTTATAACTTTGCTATAGTTAAAATAATGGATAAAAATGATTATTGTAGGAAATGAATAGTGAATAAAAAATTAAAAGTAAATAATAATAAAAGCTTTGCTAAACGTGTGACAATACCAATGGTGGTGGTGTGGAGTATTTTCTTTATGATTTTTTTAATTGCCAAGAGTTATAGTAATGATTCTTTAAATAGTTTTATTATAATTGGTTTAATTACATTTATTCTTTGCAGCATTGTTATGATAGCATTTAATATATTTTTTAAATCTTATGATAAAGGATTTGAAATATTTGGTATAATCTCAATTGTATTATTTATAATAACATTCTTTGCAGTTGAAGATAATTTTATTAATATTGGTTATTCAGTTGTGTTTATATTAGCAGTAACCTTACTTAATGTGTTTCTTGAATATGTTTATGGCAAAAAAATTTTTGATAAACTTGAAATATTACCGATATTTATCATTCCAATGATAATTACGATGAATTTAATATTATGTTTGTGGTGCATTATTCCGCATTATAATCATCAAACTAAATTTTTTTTAATATTACCATTGATATATGCAATTTTTAAAATAGCCAATATAATCAATAAAGATAAGAAATTATACATTAATAAAGATATAGCAAATATATACATATATTTTAGTGTGACAATTCTTTTGTTGTTTGTGATTCCCTATTTTTTTATAAGTCTAATTCGCATGCAAGTAATATACGATATCTTACTGTTTGTTAAAAATACAATAATATCAATGTTATTGCATTTTCATCCTAGTATAAAAAATGCAATCAATGAGATTTGTAAAATGATTAATATGGAGTCTGCTATGATGTTTTTATCCGTTTTATTATATGCGATTTTCAATGCCCTTATAGTAGTGGAAGTTTTTGATTTTTATTTTGGGTATAGTGTTGAAAAGAGAAACTGTATGTGCAGATTAAATTTATTAATGTATTATAGTTTTAATATAATATGGATAAGTATGGTGGCTATATTTAATAATGAGTTATTATATAAAAAGGTATTTGGGATTAGCATTAATGAGAATAATAATTATTTTATAACTGCCCTATCTATAGTTATGACAGGAATTACATTTTTAGGGTTAAGAAATGAAAAGGATAATAATACAGAAAAAATAATTATGGATATGAAAAAAAGTATTGATAAGGTATGTGAGAAAAATAGAAGTTTGAATAAAAAGTTTTCAAAATGTAAGTATGTTATAAGAAAAATGTTTAGGATACATTGATGAATTGTAATTGATATGTAGGAATAAAGTAATAGGGTATGTAAGAAGATTTTTAAATTCAAAAAATAAATTAGAAGGTTAGGCGATTATTTGGTGTGGTAAAAAAAGAAAAGCAATAAGTTATTAAACTATAAATGCAATAATTAAGGAAGGTAAGAAGGCAGTGAACGAAGTCTAAAAAATTAGTAAGAAAGTTTTAAAGAAAGGTCAGAAAAGTAAATATTTTAAACAAATGAAATATAATAAAAAAATGAAATATAATAAAATAATAATGTAATAGTAATATTATAATAATTTATTTAAATACAAAATTGCTTCTTTATGTATGTGTATAAAACATGAAAAATATAATAATGAGGTCTCTATTATTATAGAACTGAAAGTAATCTTTGGAGGAAAAAGTATGAGGAAGATAATAGATAGGTATTAGTGGACTGACAAAAATGTTAAAAACTTGATATATTTGGTTAAGCGGTCTTATTACGACATTTAATGTGTCGTAGTAGAACTGCTAAATTTTTAAATAAGCATATAATTGACTCTTATAACATTAAACAATACCAAATTGTCCCAAAAATACGTTTATTGTCTTGACAAATACCATTTTTTATGGTATTTTTTTGTTGAGGAGAAATATATGAAAATAAAAAATATTATTAATTTGGTTAAATGTCATGTTGACAATGATGAGCAGGGATTTAATAGAGAAGTCAATGATATAGCAAAAGAATTTGACCAAAATGGAGAAGAACAGATTGCTCAATATTTGATGGCATTAGTGTCTAATGCTAATATTTTAGTGCCACAAATAGATATACAAGTATCTTCAATGCTAAAAAAGGTTGAAAGTAAAAATGAAAATTTGTATTTACCAGAATGTATAATGAATGACATTATGGGTATAGCAAATGCAGTAAAACATAATATTGGAGTTAATAAATTTATATTTGAAGGAAAGCCTGGGACGGGAAAAACTGAAGCAACAAAACAGTTAGCAAGAATACTTGATAGAGGGCTATATTCGGTTGATTTCAATAGTATTATTGATAGTAAACTTGGAGAAACACAAAAAAACATTTCAAAACTTTTTAATGAAATTAATAACTTTATTAATCCGAGTCAAATGATTATTCTTTTTGATGAAATAGATGCGATTGCTCTTGATAGAATAAATTCTAATGACTTAAGAGAAATGGGAAGAGCAACATCGGCTTTATTAAAAGAAATGGATAATATTAATGATGACATTGTGATAGTTGCTACAACTAATTTATATGATAAACTTGACAAGGCTTTAGTTAGACGATTTGATTTTTCTGTAAATTTTGATAGATACACTCGAAATGATTTGATAGAAATTGCAGGAAATCTACTTCACAATTTATTACTAAAATGTAAATATCAAGTTAAAGAAAGAAAATTACTTAATAAAATATTGAATAATGTAGAAGATATTCCTATGCCTGGAGAATTAAAAAATATAATAAAAACTGCGATAGCATTTAGTAATCTTGATGATGAGATGGATTATATTGTTAAATTGTATAAAGCATTGCTTAAAGAAGAACCAATGCCAAAAAAAATGAAAGAACAAGGGTTTTCATTAAGGGAAATAGAGCTTATAACAAAAATACCAAAGAGTACAGTTGAGAGAGAGGTAAAGGTATAAATGAATAATGTACTAATGCTTAGAGGAAAAATACAACATAGACCACGCGATAATGGTGGTTTTGGACCACCTGTTTTGCCTGCTAAATCAGAACCTGTCACCATAGAAAAATTAAGAAAAATCAAGAAGGAATTAGAAGGTACGCTAGAATATTGGAAAGAAGATACAAGATTTGGTGGAGCCCTTATTACAGTATATTATAATAAAGTGGTTGCAAAAAGTAATCGAATGCAAGTTCTTCTAAAAAAGGATAATTCGAATATAAATAATAGTATTAAAGGTGCTAGTTTTAAAAAAGAAAATGGAAAGATAAAGCATGTTTTTACATATTTTGTTTCACTTGAGACAATAGATAAAACAATAGAAATATTGGGGAAATGCATAAATGTTTTAAACGATGGATTTAACGGAAGCATTGATAAGGATACGCTTGAAAAAGTTGGTAAATCGGATAATTTTAAATACTCAGATGAAATATCTAAAAGTAAATTTATGGGAGCAATAGTTGATGCAAATTATGTAGAAAAATTTACAATAAATAAATTTTCAAAGGCGAATATTAAAAATGATTCAATAGTAACTCTGTATGAAACTAATATTAATAATGATGATTTTTTAAGAGAGATAAATTTAAAAGTAACAAATAGTAATAAAATAGATAACAATACATATTTATTTAATAAAAGTGATTTAGAAAAAATTGTAGATAGTGCATCATTTTTAATTGCGATGTCTGTAGCAGATATAAGTATTGAGCCACCAATTGTTGATAATAGACTATCTAAGAGCTTTACTATTGATAAGCCTATAAATGAACCAACTGTAGGTGTAATAGATACTTATTTTGATAATAGCGTTTATTTTAAAGATTGGGTTACAGAGGTACCAATGTTAGATAAAAGTATTGAGATAACAAATGCAGATAAAGAGCATGGGACAGGGGTATCTTCAATCATAGTCGATGGACACTCTTTTAATGAAAAACTTCAAGATAATTGTGGCAGATTCAAAGTAAAACTTTTTGAAGTTGCAACGGCTGGTAAAAACAGTGCATTTACAATTTTAAAAAAAATCAGGGAGGCAGTAATAAATAATCAAGATATAAAAGTATGGAATATATCTCTTGGTTCGCCATACGAAATTGAAGAAAATTTTATATCACCATTAGCAGCGGAACTTGATAGAATTCAATATGAGTATAATGTAATTTTTATTATAGCTGGGACAAATACAAATGGAGATGTTTTTAAAATAGGTTCGCCTGCAGATTCACTAAATTCAATAGTTGTTAATTCGGTAGATTTTGATAATAATCCTGCAACATATACAAGAAGTGGACCAGTGTTATCATTTTTTATGAAACCAGATGTATGTTATTATGGTGGCGATAAAAACGGAAAGATACGAGTTTGTGAGCCTTTAGGGGAGGCTATGGTGGCGGGTACTTCTTATGCAGCACCTTGGATAACTAGAAAGATGGCATTTTTGATTTATAAAATGGGCATGACAAAAGAAGTAGCAAAAGCAATGCTTATTGATGCTACTGCAAAATGGGAGTTTGATTATAAAAGTAAAAATAAAAAAGGATATGGGGTTGTACCGATAGATATTAATGACATAGTTCGTTCAGCAGATGATGAGATAAAATTCGTAATAAGTGGGGCAATTGAGGAATTTGAAACTTATACATATGAGTTACCTATACCACAAAACAATGAAAAAGATTTTCCGTATTTTGCAAGAGCAACTCTTGCATATTTCCCATATTGTGATAGAAATCAAGGGGTAGACTATACTGCAACTGAACTTGATTTGCATTTTGGCAGGGTGACAAAAGAAAATAAAATAAAAACTATCAATAACAATGTCCAAATGGAAGAAGAAGGTTATGCAAGTGAAAAGGAAGCAAGAGATTTATATAGAAAATGGGATAATGTAAAGCATATATGTGACAAAATAACTACAAGGAAAACACCTCGAAAGTCATATACTGAACTTTGGGGATTGAGTTTAAAATGTGCTGAAAGACTAGGTGTCAAAAAAGGCAAAGGAATGAACTTTGGTGTTGTAATAACAATGAAAGAGATGTTTGGTGTTAATAGAATTGAAGATTTTATTAATAGGTGTATAAATAGAGGCTGGATAGTGAATAAATTAGATGTAGAAAATAATATTGAAATATATAATAAGGGTGATAATGATATAGAGATAGAATAAAGAGGTTATAATAAATATTAGTTATAAGATAATTAATGTTTTCATATTTACTTAGACACTTAAAACAAATCCATAATGTTATTATAATAATAAATTATATAAATTCAGTTAAATTTGATATATGCTGATACAATATACTTAGTGATTTAGAAATTCATGATTTGGAACTACTGAGACAGAAAAGGAACAAGTTGTTGTATATCGCAAATTATGTTGGCAATATGAAAACTAAAATAATAGAATATTAATAAAAGGAGTTATACTGTTATTATGAAAATGAAATTGTTAAAGTAGGAATTTTGTCAGAGTTTTGGGAGCGTCAGAAGAAAGATGTAATTGATATTGTGTTACCAATAATAAAAAGTGCTATTAATAGTAATTATAATGTTAATGGCAAATATAAGTTAATTAATTTAAATGATACGTTAAATGAATTGAAAACTAAATATAATGAAAATTTTACAATGCTGTTTCTAAAGAGTGCTCTAAATAGATTGGAGAATTATCAAGTTGTGGCAAAACACGATGATTCATATTGCGTTAACGATGAGCAAGAATTAAAAAAAATTAAAAACAGCGAAGAAACAATGCGTAGTAAAGTTAGTGAAGAATGGAATGCTATTATTAATGATTTAAAGTCGTATGTAAATGAAGAAACATTCATACCATTTTTTAAAAATACTAATTTAGAAAGCAATTTTTGGGATTTTTTAAATAAAGATATAGATTTGATTAATAACATTGATATAAGTGATAATGCTGATAAAATTTTTGCAAATTATATAATACATAAGAAAGAAATTGATGATACTATTTATAAATATATAAAACGAATAGTTTTAGCAGTATTTATATCAAAAGCAATAAGTTTATATGAGATTAGTGAAGTTAGTTATTGGAAAAATAAAAACTTTATTGTTGATACAAGGTTTTTGATGAACTTATTAATGATGAATTTTGTTGAAGACAATAATGCAACAATAGAATTATTTAATTTGCTTAAAAACAACAACAATTCAATAAGTACTTACACACATAATTTAGATGAAATCAGCAAAGTTATTGATGCTTTTCAATATCAAAAGAAAAATGAGAAGTATTGTAGTACAAATATTGATCTATTTCAAAGAGAAAAGTATACTGATTCACATATTTCAGTCTTTTGCAAGACTTTAGAAAAACAAGTTAAAGAC
>JAEEGL016253474.1_pt1 | contig 32599 bp, 31 predicted proteins | sample 9134231 | NCBI WGS metagenome assembly JAEEGL01 (sample SAMN16246548, study PRJNA631951) | gut metagenome | biome: gut microbiome; feature: rumen; material: fiber-attached | host: Bos | place: Iran: Karaj | collected 2018-10
AGATGCTCTCGTTGTCGTATACGTTTTTCTTTGCCATATGATTCCATGATCCTTTCCGCCGGCCTGCGGCCGGTGAAATAGCGCATTATTTACCAAATACATATTCTATTATATTTTTCGGATTCTGGCAAGTGTTCATCTTCCGCGGCACAGTCCGCCGTCTCTCCGGCTGCTCAGATCCCGGAAACCAGAAGGGGACCGGCAGCGGGGCCTAAACCGGGACGATCCGGAAACGACAGGGGGATTTTGGAGAAAAATGTATCCGGTTTACGCAAATAATAACGGATGGAGCAACCGGTTACAACCTTGTAACCACAGGGTTTTTCACAGTTTCCACAGGTTTTTCCACACCGCTTATGTCAACGTGAAAATCCTGCAAAAACTACAAAAAAACAACATTTCAGGAGAGAGCGGAATAATTAAACAGGCGAAAGCATCTCTCCGGCGCGAACAGATGTCCGGAGGAGAGCGGCAAGTGCCGGATCGGGGGCGTCATGGCGCAGCATGCCGGAAAAAAGAGGGGACCGGGTTTCCCCGGTCCCCGGATACAATCTCAAAGTTCACTCAGCAACGATCAGGCCGTAGCCGCCGTTGTTGCGCTGGTATACCACACAGATTTTCTCTGTATCCTTGTTGCGGAAAACGTAGAAATTGTGGTCCAGCAGATTCATCTGCAGAATAGCCTCATCGATGCTCATGGGTTCCACGGCGAAGTTCTTGGTACGTACCACGTTGAACTCCACGTCCTCTGCCACATCGAACTCGGCGGGAACGGTGGGCGTGAGGGCCTCGGCGCGAAGATTCTTGGCCAGACGGGTTTTGTTCTTGCGGATCCGGCGGTCGATGAAACTGACGGCAGCGTCGATAGCGCCGCGCATATCGCCGTCGGGGTCCTCGGTCTGGGCACGGAACAGCGTTCCGTTGGCCGCGCGGATGGTCAGCTCCACCACGCAGCGGTTCTTCTTCTCCACGGCGAAGGTCACAAATGCATCCGCCTCCTGGGCAAAGAAGCGATCCAGCTTGCTGATCTTCTTCTCCGCATATTCCTTGATGGAATCATTCAGGCCGATCTTCTTGCAGGTAAATGTGAACTTCATGGTGTTGGCTCCTTTCGTTTGTCCGGTAGGTCAGGCAAGGGTCAGGGAGGGATATCCCCTTATCCTTATCTGAATTATAACACAGTAGCGGACAAAAGAAAAGGGGGTGGAGAGCGATTTGTTCAGAATCACAGGCAGGGAGGAGAAGTCTGAAAACCGGCGTTTTTTTCGCGCTGCAAGAGAGAAACGCGACCTTGTCAATCCCGGGAAATATGCTATACTGATATAAAGCAAACATTCCCCCGCTGGAAAAGGAGGGTTTACATGGGCAGCATGACGTTTCTGGAGCGCCGGTACCGGCGCAATCATCTTGACTGCGTACGGCATACCACGCTGGATCCGAAAGGACCCGGCGTAGTACGGATGCATTTGATCCCGCCCCGATCGGAAGACAAAGAGACTCCGTTTCTGCTGCTGGTCAACGGCGCCAAACTGATCCCGCTGAACCTCAGCTGGGCTGTTCTGCTGGCGAACTTCATGGATCAGCTGGAACCCTACGCCGGAAGGGAGATCGGCGAGGAGGACTGGACGGAGCTGATGGCCAGGGCGGTGTCTGCCACCCGCAGGACCTATCCCGGTACGAAGAAGCAGACGCTATCCGACGACCTGCGGCTGATGCTGAACAGTCTGGTGAGCATCGCCCGGGGCGGTGAACCGGAGGCGGAGGTGGAAGCGCTGACACTGGGTGAATATGCATCGGAGATGACGGCGCCTCACCGAATGGACCTGATGGTCAGTGCCATGACGAAAAACGGCGCCTGGCACTGCAACCAGAAGTGCCTGCACTGCTATGCCGCCGGGCAGCCCATGGGCGAGACAGCCGAACTGACCACGGAACAGTGGAAGGAACTGCTGACCAGGCTGCGCAGAGCAAATATCCCGCAGGTTACCTTCACCGGCGGAGAGCCCACGCTCCGGCCGGATCTGGCGGAGCTGGTGGAGGCGGCCCAGTGGTTCGTCACGCGGCTGAACACCAACGGGCAGCTGCTGACGCCGGAACTGTGCCGCAGGCTGTACACAGCGAGTCTGGACAGCGTTCAGGTGACACTGTATTCTGCCGATGCGGCGACCCACAACGCGCTGGTGGGAGCGGACGGCTTTTCACGTACGGTGGCGGGCATCCGGAACGCCGTGGAAGCGGGCCTCATCGTTTCCATCAACACGCCTCTGTGTTCCCTGAACACCGATTTTGCCGCCACCCTTGAGTTTGCCGGTTCCCTGGGTGTGCGATATGCCACCTGCTCCGGCCTGATCCCGTCCGGCGCCGCCGAAGGGGAGGAGAGCAGGGCGACGGCGCTGACGCCGGAAGAACTGGCGCATGTGCTGGACCGGGCTTCCAAAAAGGCGTTTGAACTGGGGATGGAATTGGACTTCACATCTCCCGGATGGCTGGACGAAGAGACCCTTCGGCGCATGGATCTGACGCTGATCCCCAGCTGCGGCGCATGCCTTTCCAACATGGCGGTCACACCGGACGGTACGGTGGTACCCTGCCAGAGCTGGCTGGGAGGCGTTACTCTGGGCAACCTGCTGACCGATCCGTGGGAGACCATCTGGAATGATCCGAAGTGCCGGGAGATCCGGGAGGAGAGTGCCAGAATGGAGCATATCTGCCAGCTGCGCCGGGGCAACAAAGGAGGGTGCTGAAATGAAGAAGAGACTCTCTGCCGTTCTGGCGGCCATCCTGGTCTGCCTGCTGCTCCTGCCGGCAGCGGTCCGGACCGCTTATGCCAGCGACTATGACGAGATCGTCAGCTATGACATCACGGCCCAGCCGAATGTGGAGGATGGCAGTCTGAACTTCACGGTTTCCCTGGACTGGAAAGCCCTGGAAGAGCTGCCCTATGGTCAGGAACTGAAGATCGGGGTGCCCAACGGATCCATCCGGGAGGTGAAAGCCCTCACGGACAACATCGAAAAGCTGACGTTTGACAACAGCTACATGTACGTCTACCTGACCCAGAAGTATAAGCAGGGCGAGACGTTCCGCTTCTCCTACTCCTGGATCCAGGAATACATGTATACCCTCGGAAGCAGCGGCTCGGTCACCTACGACTACACGCCAGGCTGGTTTGATGACATCAAAGTGGACCGCATGACCGTCACCTGGCTGGATCCGGCGGGTGTCAGCGGCGGCGCGACCTGGTCCGCCGACGATCAGGCCCGGTGGTCCGCAGCCGGGTCCACCCTGACCGGAACGAATCTGCCCTACGGCTCCCAGGTGCACGTAAGCGCGGTCTATCCCAGCTGGCCTGTGGAACTGAGCTGGGAGGGGAGCAGCGAGAATCTGCCGGATGACGACTGGGGCGGAGGCGGCGGCTATGAGCCGGACAACAGCGGCGGAGAGGTATTTGCCTTCATGCTGCTGGTATTCATCGTGGTAGTGATTCTGGTGATTATCGTTGCGGCTGCCTCCAGACGCGACGGATATGCGGGCGGCTTCGGCACCCACTACGTGTTTTACAACAATCTGTGGTATCCCGCGGGTCCCAACGGAAAGCCGAAACCGGGCAGCGTGGGTACCGCCCATAAGCCCAAGCCCCCCGCATCCTCCCATCACAGCAGCGGATTCGGCGGAGGTTCCCACGGGGGCGGGTTCGGCGGCAGCGGGTTTGGCGGCGGCAGTCACTGCGCCTGTGCCAGCAGCTGCGCCTGCGCCTGCGCCTGTGCCTGTGCCGGCGGCGGCAGGGCGGGCTGCAGCGCCAAGAATCTTTACGGAGCCATCCGGCTTGACGAGGGGCTCAGCAGAAAACTGGAAACAGAAACAGAATAGCGACCGGAGGCGGGGAATATGGATCAGTCCTGCAGAACGAAATATCCCGTCGTGCTGATCCACGGAGCCGGATTCCGGGATCTGAAATGGCCTGTCTATTGGGGGAGGATCCCGGCGGCGCTGGAGAAGAGAGGGGCGACGATTCGCTACGGGCTTCAGGACTGCTGGGGCAGCGTGGAGACCAATGCGGCGGCCGTTGCCCGCCGGATCGGGGAGATCCTGGAAGAGACCGGAAGTGAAAAGGTCAATGTGATCGCCCATTCCAAGGGCGGCCTGGACGCCCGCATGGCGGCGGCCGCCTTCGGCTGCGGAGACCGGATCGCCAGCATCACAACCATCGCCACACCGCACCACGGATCGAGAACGCTTGATCTTTTATTCAGGGTTCCACGCCCGTTGTGGAACGCGGCGGCCTTTGCGGTCAACAACTGGATCCGGGTAGTGGGGGACAGGAAGCCGGATTTCCTGCGGCTCTGCCGGGGACTTACCACGGAGAGCATGAAACGATTCAACGAAGATAACCCCGATGTGCCGGGAGTCTTCTGCCAGAGCTATGCCTGCGTCATGAAGCACCCGCTATCGGACATCAATCTGTCCACTGCCAACTGGGTGGTGGGACGCATCGAGGGACCCAATGACGGGCTTGTCTCGGTGGAATCTGCCAGATGGGGCGAGGAATTTCACATCCTTTCCGCGGGAGCATTCCGGGGAATTTCCCATCTGGATGCCATCGATCTGCGCCGTCTGCCCCTCAACCGGAAGCGAGGAGAGGGAGTGTCCGACATCTGTGACGTCTACGTATCCATCGTGGAAGACCTGAAGGCGAGAGGATTCTGAACAGCAGAAAAGAGGGCGGCGGTCCGTTGGGACCGCCGCCCTCCTGTCATTGGCAGAACGGATTCAGAGAATGAAGCCTCCGTCTGAAGTAAGGACCTGCCCGGTGATGAAATCCGCCTCTTCCGAGGACAGAAAAGCAACTGCGGCGGCAATGTCCTCCGGAGTTCCGAGACGGCCAAGCGGGGTTTCCTGCGCCAGCTGCGGCAGGACTTCCGGAGGGAGAGCATCCAGCATGTCCGTGCGGATGACGCCGGGGGCGACGCAGTTGACCCGGATATGGGTAGGGGCCAGTTCTGCGGCCAGAGAGCGGGTCAGCCCGATCAGTGCAGCCTTGGTGGCGGAGTATGTCACCTCGCAGCTGGCGCCTCGAAGGCCCCAGATGGAGGAGATGTTGATGATACAGCCTGCATGCTCCCGGAGCATATAGGGCAGGACTGCCTGGATGGCATGGAAAGCGCCGTCCACGTTGACGGAGAAATACCGGTGCCACAGGTCATCGGTGATGTTCTGGAACAAAGCCTGCCCCGCTATTCCGGCATTGTTGACCAGCAGGGAGACAGGACCGAATTCCGCCTCGATCCGGCGAACCATGCCGTCTACCTGCGTTCGGTCGGACACATCCGCGCCGGCCACCATACAGCGGCAGCCCTCAGAGCGCAGTTCCGCGGCAAGACTCTCTGCACAGTCCCGACGGACACGGTAGTTAATACAGACCGACCAGCCGCTTCGTGCAAGACGGGCAGCAACAGCTCGGCCGATGCCCCGGGACGAACCGGTGACAAGAGCGATTCTTTCCATCGTTGAACTCCTTTGAAAAAAGACAGGTGATCCGGCTTGCCGGGTCACCTGTGTCATGTCAGCAACCGCTGGGCTGCGGATCATTTTTTGCGCTTCCCACCGCGTTTGACGGCCATGTGACGGTTGAAATCAGACTGGACGGATGCGGACTGGGACATGAACTTCTTCAGTTTTTCCTCAAAAGAGGGTTCGGCCGTATCTGCCGGAGAAGAGGCCGCCTGAGAAGTCTGAACCGGACGCCTGGCGGGACGGTTTGGCTGAGAAGGCGTTCCCGCTGCCTGCCGGACAGAGAGATTGATCCGCCCCTCCGGTGAAACCGACAGGATCTTTACGGAGATCTCCTGCCCCTCTGACAGAAAATCATGTACATCGCTGACAAAAGCGGAGGCTACCTCGGAGATGTGCACCAGGCCGGACTTGCCGCCCGGCAGGGCTACGAACGCGCCAAACTTGGTGATGCTGGTCACCTTCCCGGTGACGATGGTTCCAACTGCCAAATCCATGTTATCCCGAATCTCTCCCATCCCGGTTTTGCCAAAGCGGTCAGTCGTTGACGTCATAAAAAATCCGCTCACCGCTCTCGGCCAGCCCCAGCTGGGTTCGAGCCAGCTCCATGATGAAGTCCGTATCGCCGGCTCTGGCCAGGTCGGCCTCCAGGGAGTCGTTTTCCTGCTGGAGCTGCTGGATCTGGGCGGAGAGGCCTGCTTCCTCCTGCTTGGCGGTACGGAGCTTGCCGTATACCTGCACCAGTTCGATCGCCATAACGGCCAAAAGCACCACCAGCACGAGCATGGTGATGAAATTCGGACCTTTTCTGGTTTTCTTCGCCTCTTTCACGCGTTTCGCTCCTTCTTCTGCACCGACAGATCCGCCCGGCGGGCAGACTCCCATCTATAGTTCTATATTTTAGCGCATTTCCGGTAAAAAGGGAAGACCCTTTTTGCTGTTTTACATAATAATTTTTTATTGAAACTTGTGTTTGCTCCTTTGAACGACGGAGAGGCGGCAATCAAAGAGCGTTTTCGGAAGGAATCTCCCGGTACATGGCGGAAGCTTCGGCCTTGCCGGCATTATCCTGTACGCTCAGCACTTCGACAGACAGCGTCCTTTGGCCGAAACGGATGGAGATGCGGTCTCCCACTTTTACATCGTAAGAAGCCCGCTGCACCCGGCCGTTGACGCTGACACGCTCGTTGTCACAGGCTTCGTTGGCAACGGTGCGCCGCTTGATGAGGCGGGATACTTTCAGATATTTGTCCAGTCGCATAGTGATATCCTCCAAAAAAAGCGCCGGTGCGCAGACGCACCGGCGGCTGGATCCGGATATTGGCCGCTTACTTGGCAACAGCGTCCTTCAGAGCCTTGCCGGGCTTGAAGACGGGGATCTTGGTGGCGGCAATCTTGACGGGGGCCAAGGTGCGGGGATTCAGACCCGTGCGGGCGGCTCTCTTCTTCACTTCAAAGGAGCCAAAGCCCACCAGCTGCACCTTTTCCTCGTCAGCCAGAGCAGCGGTGATGCTCGCAACAGCGGCGGCGATAACGGCTTCGGTATCCTTCTTGGACATGCCGGTCTTCTCAGCGACGGCGGCGATCAGTTCGGTCTTATTCATTTCTTTTCCTCCTACATATTTTCAAACAGTCAAATAAAGTCCGCAGATTTGCGGTGTATCCTAAGCGGAGATCCGCATTAAGAACTATTCTTTTGCCCCGTCCCACAGGGCTGTCATTTCTTCCAGGGAAAGATCGGACAGGCTGCGTCCCTGCCGGGCTGCGCCTTCCTCTACCGCCCGGAAACGGCGGATGAATTTTTCGCAGGTGGCGGCAATGGCCGACTCCGGATCCACGCCGGCGAATCGTGCGGCTTTCACAGCAGCAAAGAGCACGTCGCCCAGTTCCTCGGCCACCCCTTCGCCGCTGTCTACTGCCTGGCGCAGTTCGCCGACCTCTTCCTCCAGTTTATCCAGTGCGCCGCCGGCGTCCGGCCAGTCAAAACCGGCCTTGGCTGCCTTGCTCTGAATCTTTTCCGCTCTCCAGAGACCGGGAAGGCTTCGGGCAACGCTGTTGAGGGTGTCGGTTACGGTTCGCTGGCCCTTTTCCTGCTGTTTCAGCTTGTCCCAGCTCACGAGGACACTCTCGGGACTGTCCTCGTGGGCTGTACCGAACACGTGAGGGTGACGGTACAGGAGTTTTTTCACCATGCCGTCGCAGACATCGTCCATAGTGAACCGGCCGGCGTCCTTCTCGATATCCGCGTGAAACAGAACCTGCATCAGCACGTCGCCCAGTTCCTCCTGCAGCAGCACGGGGTCATCCAGATCGATAGCCTCAGCCGCCTCGTACGCCTCCTCCAGCATGCCCCGGCGAATGCTTTTGTGGGTCTGGACCTTATCCCAGGGGCAGCCGTCCTCCGAGCGGAGGAGTCGGATGATCTCCAGAGCGTCCTGGTAGCCGTAGCGATTTTTCCTTACAAAATCTATCATATTTGCCCTCCCATTTCAAGGGTTTTTCATAGCCGTACGGGGAAAAGTTCAGCGCAGATGAAGAAGGTCTGCAATTTTTTCCCCTTTTTGAAAGACTTCCAGATCCTGCCTGCGGATGATCCCCATGGAGAGGACGAGTACAAAGTATACCACGGCAGCCAGCAGGATGGACAACAGTGCCGCCGGACGGGGGGAAAACCTCCCGCACAGCAGCCAGAATCCGGCTCTGGCGCACACAGCCATCGCCGCTGTGGCCAAAAGAGGCCTGACAAAGACGGTGAGAGAGGAGACACGCTCCGGGACCAGACGGGACATGGCCAGGAAGTTCAGAACGGTGATCAGGAGATAACAGAGCAGGGTGCTCCAGGATGCGCCGCGGATACCGATCGCGGGGCTTCCCACCAGGAGGCGGTTGAAAAGGATCTTGGCAAAACAGCCTGCCATCAGGGTCAGCAGGGGGATGCGCTCATGTCCGTAAGCCTGGAGAACGCCGCCGGAAAGGGTCATCAGGCAGACAAAGATGCTGGCGATACCCAGAACGCTCAGGTGCCCGGCAGCGGCAGCCGCGGTCTCCGGGATACCGGGATACAGAAGATCCATCAGGGGGCGTGAGAGGACGCACAATCCTACGCCGAGGGGAAGGGCCAGCAGTGCGGAAAACCGGAAAGCGGTCTCTGTGGTCCTGCGGGCGGACTCACGGTCCAGACGGATCAGGGAAGAGCTGACGGCGGGGATCAGGCTGATGGTCATTGGCGCGATCAGAGCGGGCGGCAATGTGAAGATGTTGAGACCGTAGGTGTACTGGCCGTAGAGCACGGTGGCGGTCTCCTGGGAATAGCCCAGGACCCGCTGAAGGGTTCCAAGGACCAGGGAGGTATCCAGGAGTGTGATGAAACTCATGCCGCATGCCCCTGCGGTGATGGGGATACCGATACGCAGCAGACGGCGAAGAATGGTGCGGGAACTCTCCGGCTCATCACCTGAAGGCAGCGGGCTATTCCGGCGGGCTGTGTAAAAAACCAGCGCGGCGAATGCCAGCGCGGTGGCGATCGTGACGCCTCCGATGGCGCCTGCTGCAGCGATATGGGGCGGACGGCCCCGACGCAGCAGCCACCAGGCAAGCAGATAGCCGATCACAGCCTTACTCAGGGAGGCGATGATCTCACTGGCGGCAGTGGGCTTCATATTGCCCATCCCCTGGGTATAGCCACGGATCACGGAGATCATGCAGACAAAGAAGACAGCCGGCGCAAGGACCCTTACAGCGGTTTCCGCCAGAGTATCATGAAGCATCCGGCTCAAAGGTCCGGCAAGAAAGAACATTCCGACGGAGGAGATCGCCCCCATGACGAGAAACAGGCGGAAGGAAACCAGAAGAACCTGCTGCTTCTGGTTTTCCAGTCCCAGGGCTTCCGCCTCGGAAACCATGCGGCTCATGGCAAGCGGAAGACCGGCGGTGGACAGAGTCAGGAGCAGCCGGTAGATATTGTAAGCGGCGTAGAAATGGGCCATGCCCTCGCTGTCCAGCAGATTTCCCAGAGGGATCTTGTACAGCGCGCCTATGAACTTGGTAACGGCGATGGCAGCCGTCAGGATCATGGCACCGCTCAGAAAGCTCTGCCGACGTGGGTTGGACATGTGTGCCTCCATAATATGAAGTATTATATGTTGGAGCAGGTCACGGGTCTATTTCATCAGTTCCTCATGGAATCTTCGGAAGGTTTCCAGGTTTTCCCGGATCTTTTCCGGGCGCGCAATGTACTCGTTTGGATATTTGGCGTGAAAGACCCGGCTGATGCGGTTGCCTGCGGGGTCTACCATCTTGGTGGAACCGCCGGCACCCAGGGACAGGATGCTGTGGAGCTCCTCCATGATGTAGATGTTGTACAGACCTTCCGCTCCCGGAGTGCACCAGCCGACGTTTTCGAAACTGCCTGACATGTATTTCTGGCGGTAAAGATAGTAGGGGACGAATCCCCGGCTGCGCAGAGTGGGATTCGCGTAATCCAGCATCTGGCCGACGTCCGCAGGAGAAGGGATGGCGGAGCCCTCCAGCATGATCCGGCTGCCCTTTTTCAGGGCCAGAGTGTGGATGGTGATGTTGTCCGGATGGTAGGAAAGGCAGGTATCCAGCGTGCGGCGGAACCCCTCCGGGGAATCCTCCGGCAGACCGGCGATCAGATCCATATTCACGTGGGGAAAGTTCATCCCGGCGGCCAGCTCCATGGCTGATTCCACGTCTTTTGCGGTGTGCCGGCGCCCGATAGCGGCCAGGACCCGGTCATCCAGAGACTGCGGGTTGACGCTGATCCGATCCGCGCCGTGATCCAGAAGCACCTGGAGCTTTTCGCGGGTGATGGTATCCGGGCGTCCGGCTTCGATGCAGTACTCCACACAGCCGCTCAGGTCAAAGGACCGGTTCAGATGGGTCAGAAGACGGTCCATCTGGCCGGCTGACAGCGTGGTGGGAGTGCCGCCTCCCATATAAAAGGCTTTGATCCGCAGTCCGGCCTCCTGTACCATCTCAGCCGCACTGGTGATCTCCCGGCAGAGGACGTCCAGATACGGCTCGATCATGTGGAGAGATTTTTCCACCGATTGAGAGACAAAGCTGCAGTAGGCGCATCGGGTGGGGCAGAAAGGAATGCCCACGTAGAGGGAGATATCCTCCGGAAGGAGCGAATCTTTTGCCCGGAGGCCGGCCTGTGCGGTTTCGATGGCCAGTCTCCTCCGCTCCGGGGAGACAAAGTACGTCTTTTCCAGGATCCTGTCCACCTGACGGGGAGAATGGCCTTCCGTCAGGAACCGTTCCGCCAGCTTGCCCGGCCGGATGCCGGTCAGCGCGCCCCAGGTGGGGGTCACGCCGGTATAAGCCCGGGCGGCTTTGAAAAAACTCAGTTTCAGAGCCTTCTGCCGTCTCCGCTCCGCTTCATAGGGGTCCAGACCGGCCGGGATCTTTACCCGGGAAGAACCCCGGGTCTGCCGGCCGCCGCCGGTGATTGCGGTGACGGCGCTGGTATAGACGGGGGCCTGGAACAGCCATACTTCGGCGGAGAGAGGCTCGTCGGCTTCCGGCTCGTATACGGGGCGCTCCTCAGGGAAGAAAGCCAGCAGACTCTGTTCCACCGCATATCGTTCGTCGTGCCCATGGAAGATCAGTTTCATTGGGGAGCCCTTCTCAAACAGTAAAGATTCGGGCCGATGGATCATCGGCCCGGGAAATCAGAAATGCCGCAGCGCATGCTGCATATAGGGGTTGACACGCCGCTCATAATCCAGCTCGGTCTGTGCCTCGTGGCCGGGACAGACATGATAGTTGCCCTCCAGACGCCCAAGCCGGGCCAGGGAACGGAGAATGTCCTCATAACTGCCGTCGGGAAAGTCCGTACGCCCGCAGGAGGACCGGAAAAGGGTGTCGCCGGAAAAGAGGACATCACCGACCAGCAGACAGACGGAACCGCTGGAGTGGCCGGGCGTTTCCAGGACGGAGATGGTCAGTTTTCCCAGGGCAAGGGTGTCGCCCTCCCTGTAAAACCGCTGGTTGCGGTCAGACAGACGGGAGAACTTCAGGTCATTGTAGACGCCTGCAGGCACGATGTCGCTGGGATGGATATAGACCGGAACGTCCGGATGCATTGACAAGATGTCCTCAACGGCGTTGCAGTGATCAAAGTGGCCGTGGGTCAGCAGAACGTACTGCAGAGTGCAGCCGGAGGAGGCGATCATCTCCTCGATGCGGCCGGCATCATCGCCCGGGTCAATGAGGGCGCAGACGGCGGACTCTTCGTCGCACAGAAGATAGCAGTTGGTCATGATGATTCCGACATGGAGAGACAGTATTTTCATGGAAGCCTCCTCATAGCGCATCAGTATCGACGATCAGCGTCACGGGGCCGCTGTTGAGAGACTCTACCTGCATATCCGCACCGAAACGGCCGGTCTCGACGTGAAATCCCTTTGCCCGGCACAGGTCCACAAATTTTTCATACAGGGGGATGGCAACTTCCGGGCGGGCTGCGGCCAGGTACTCCGGCCGGCGGCCTTTGCGGCAGTTGCCGTACAGGGTAAACTGAGAGATGACCAGGATCTCTCCGCCCACATCGGTTAGGGAGAGATTCATCTTGTCGTTTTCATCATCAAAGATCCGCAGACTGGTGAGTTTGTCGGCAAGCTTGACGCACTGGGCTTCTGTGTCGTTCTGACCGACGCCCAGCAGGATCAGAAAACCCTTCCCGATCTGACCGGCGATATCGCCGTCTATGGTTACGGATGCCCGGCTTACCCGGGTCAAGACTGCGCGCATAAAAGATTCTCCTTATTTTTTGATGGAATTATCCCGCCGGACGGCTCACGTTCATGACACCGGAGAGCTGGGTCAGGCGGCGGATGACGGTCTGAAGCTGTTCGGAGCCGGTCACGCTCACGTCCATGGTGACCCGGACGGCGCCCTCGGCGGTAAGACGGGCGTTAAGGCCGCGGAACTGTGTTTTTGTAGAGGAGATAACAGTAGAAATATCCACCATCAGTTCCGGGCGATCCTTGGCCAGGACCTCAAGTGTGGTGTCGTAGGTGGGGTTGGTCTTCTCGGCCCAGCTGACCTTGATCCAGCGGCCCTCTTCTTCGGGACGACGGCGCTCCGGCGCTGCGTTGGGACAGTCAGCCCGATGGACGGATACGCCGTAACCCCGGGTAATGAATCCTGCGATCGGATCGCCTGGAACAGGGGTGCAGCACTTGGCAAACTTGACCAGACAGTTGTCGAGGCCTTCCACGATGATGCCCTGCTCACCATGGACGCGGCGGGGAGGAGGGGCGGGCTTGGCCTGGTCGGGCTGCTCCTGCTGAACGGGAGTTCCCTGGCGCTGCTGAAGGATATGGTTGATCTCCTCCCTCAGGCGGCCTACCAGTTTCAGCGCGGTGACGCCGCCGTAGCCGATGGCGGCGTACATATCATCCAGGGAATTGTAACTGAGTTTTCGAAGGACCTGAGGGAGATTCTCCTCGCTTGTCAGCTCTTTGACGGTGATTCCGCAGCGCTTGATCTCCGACTCAAAGGAGGCCTTGCCGTTGACGATGTTTTCCTCCCGGCGCTCTTTTTTGAACCACTGGCGGATCTTGCTGCGCGCATTGTTAGACTGGGCAATCTTGATCCAGTCCCGGCTGGGGCCGTGGGCAGACTTGGAAGTTTCCACCTCCACGACATCGCCGTTTTTCAGCGTATAGTCGAACTGGACGATGCGGCCGTTGACCTTTGCGGCCACCATGTGGTTGCCGACAGCGGAATGGATGGTATAGGCAAAGTCTATGGGGGTCGCACCGGCGGGGAGATTGATCACATCACCCATGGGGGTGAATACGAAAACCTCATCGGAAAACATATCCACCTTCAGAGAATGGATAAAGTCTTCGGCGTCTGCTCCGTCCTGGTTTTCCAGCAGACGGCGGACCCACTCGTAGTTTTTCTCGTCGCCGGCACCCTGCCCGCCCTGCTTGTACTTCCAGTGGGCAGCGATGCCGTATTCCGCAACCTCATGCATTTCCGTCGTGCGGATCTGCACTTCAAAGGGGGTGCCGTTCTGGCCCAGGACAGTGGTGTGAAGACTCTGGTACATGTTGGGCTTCGGGCTGCCGATATAATCCTTGAACCGTTCCGGAATGGGATGGTACAGGTCGTGGATGATACCCAGAACATTGTAGCAGTCCGCCACCGTGTCCACAATCACGCGGAAGGCGATCAGATCGAACACTTCGGTGATGGCCTTGTTCTGGGTATACATCTTGCGGTAGATACTGTAGGGGTGTTTCAGACGCCCGTTCACGCTGCCCCGGATCCCTGCGGCATCCAGGCGGCTGGAGATCTGCTTCCGTGTCGCGGCCATGAACCCCTCATACTCGGCAGCCTTTTCTTCCAGCGCGCGGGTGATCTCCCGGTAGCCCACAGGATCCAGATATTTCAGGCTGAGATCCTCCAGCTCCCATTTCATCTTCTGCATGCCCAGCCGGTGGGCGATGGGAGCATAGATCTCCATGGTCTCGTAGGATTTCTGCTTCTGCTTCTCCGGCGTCTGATACTCCATGGTCCGCATATTGTGAAGACGGTCGGAAATCTTGATGAGGATGACACGGATGTCCTTCGCCATAGCCATGAGCATCTTGCGGAGGTTTTCCATCTGCTCCTCGGCCTTGGAGGTGTACTGGACGCGGGTCAGCTTGCTGACGCCCTCAACCAGGTCGGCAATCGTGGGAGAGAACAGACGGGAAATATCGGCATGGGTGGCGGAAGTGTCTTCGATGGTGTCGTGAAGAAGGGCTGCGACGATGGACTCGCTGTCCAGATGTAGTTCTTCCGCCAGGATCTGAGCCACCGCCAGGGGGTGGGTAACGAAGGGGGAGCCGTCTTTCCGAAGCTGGCCCTGGTGAGAAGCCTGGGCAAACTCGAAGGCTGCGCGGATCTGCTCGAAGTTGGCACCGGGGTTGTAGGCCCGGATCGTGTCTTCCAGCTTCTGATACTGTTCCTGCAGCGTCATACAAGTTCACCCCCCCGGTTCGGAATCTCAAGAATCCGGCGAAGCTGCCGGACATATTCGGACTGTTCCAGATCGACGCGCTTCCCCTGGCCGGTCAGGACCAGGTGAGCCCTGTCTCCGGAACGGGACATTCTGAGAAGGCCGCGTTCGGAAAACACCTCCAGACACAGCGCGCTTCGAACAAACGGATCCGTTCCGCTCAGCACGGTTGCCAGTGACCGCAGAAGCGGCAGATAGTCCACATCCAGGCCTTCGTCCGGGACGGCCTTCTGAAGGGTCCGCCATCCCCGGACGAACTGTTCCCGGCTGGGAAGAAGGCGGGCGGCCTCCTTTGCCGTGAGGTTCTCCCCGGATAGACAGCGGCGAAGCAGCGCCAGAGAGTCCTCCTCCCGGCAGCTGGCAGTCAGGGAGGGGCGCAGATCCACGATCTGGAGCTGGACGGTCCGGGATCCCCGGAATTCATTGACCTGCAGATAGAACGCGGCATCCACCCGGCAGCCGGCCGGACAGCCGCAGTTGTCGGTAGTTGCAGAGAAAAAGATGCCGTCAAATTGAGCGCTTCCTTTGCTGAGCCTTACTTTCAGGTGGCGGTTCTGGCCCACGTTCTGAGCGCGCTCCAGCGTAGCGCCGGTGAGGCAGAACACAGGCCGCACGTTGCCGGAGCCGTAGGGCTCGAGTTCATCCAGAGCTTCGACTTCTTCCAGTGTGATGCAGCCGGGCTGGGTGATGACAACGTCCACGTCCAGACTGGAGACCGGAGCCTGCCCGCCGCGGAACTGCCGGGCATACTGGTTGATCCGCTTGCGGAAAGCGGGGATCTTGTCTGCCTCGATGGTAAACCCGGCGGCCAGCTCATGGCCTCCGAACCCCAGCAGCAGATCAGAGCAGGACTCCAGTGCAGAGAAAAGATTGAAACCGCCCCAGCTGCGGCAGGAACCCTTGCCGGTGGATCCATTGAGGTGGATCATGAAACTGGGACAGGAATATTTTTCACTCAGGCGGGAGGCAACAATGCCCACCACGCCCTGGTGCCAGGTGTCGGAAGCCAGGACCAGAGCGCTGCGCTGATCCTCCGGCAGTTCATCGATCATCTCCAGGGCCTGGGAATAGATGTCCTGTTCCACGTTCTGCCGCTCCCGGTTCAGGTCGCACAGTTCTCTGGCCAGTTCTTCAGCCCTGCCCGGGTCGCTGCAGAGCAGCAGCTCTGCGGCCATATCCGCGGCTCCCATCCGGCCGGCGGCGTTGATCCGGGGCGCAAGGACGAAACCGATCTGCACGGAAGAGATTGGCTTTCCCGCCAGACCGGCCTCCTGCAGCAGCGCATGGAGCCCGATAAAATCGGAATGATCGATAGAAGCCAGGCCGCGGGATACGATCGTGCGGTTCTCATCGGACATCTGCATCACATCGGCAACGGTACCGATGGCCGCAAGGGTGCAGTAACGGGAAAAAACGGCCTCTTCCCGGTCCGGGCCGGCAAGAGCGAGGACCAGCTTCAGCGCAACGCCGCAGCCCGCCAGATGCTTGAAGGGATACGGACAGTCGGGACGGTGGGGGTCCACCACGGCATCGGCATCCGGCAGGACGTCTTTGCATTCATGATGGTCGGTTATGACGGTATCGATGCCGCAGGAACGGGCATAAGCGACCTCGTCGACGCCGGTGATGCCGCAGTCCACAGTGACCATCAGCTGAACGCCCTGCTCCCGCAGCGTGTCGATGGCTTCGGCGCTCAGGCCGTATCCGTCTTCGATACGTCGGGGAATGTAATGGACCACGTCTGCGCCGCGGCCCCGGAGATAGTCCACCAGGATGACGGTGGCTGTGATGCCGTCTACGTCATAGTCGCCGAACACGGCGATGCGCTCCTCGTTTGCAATCGCCCGGTTGATCCGGCTCACGGCAAGATCCATGTCCGCCATCAGAAGCGGGGAGTGGGACAGGCAGTGATCGCAGATCAGAAAATCTGCAGCTTCTGTTTCGGAGACGATGCCCCGGGAGGCCAGCACCGTAGAGACCAGATAGGGATATCCCGCGTCCGTCAGACGCCGGACGGTTTCCTCGGGCACATCTGCCAGATTCCACTGCTGAAATTTCACGATGCATTCGCCTCCTTTCTGTGGGCATAATACCGGAGTATATCAATAATAGAGTATTATATCACAAGAGGGGAAGTGCGTAAAGCCTTTTTGCGGCGCCGTGAGAAAGCGCGGAAAAAGGCGGCAGGCGCACCCCGCAGAAGAGACGAGGCGCGCCATGAAAAGAAAAAGCAGCAGAGAGCGGCAGGGCCGCTCTCTGCTGACAGGTATATGGAATTAGAACCACAGACCCCAGGCAAGGAAGCCCAGGATAGCCACCAGACCGGTGAACAGGAGAACCACCACCAGGTAGCCCATGACGTCGCGGGCAGACAGCTTGGCGACGCCCAGAGCGGGCAGGGCCCAGAACGGCTGGATCATGTTGGTCCACTGGTCGCCCCAGGCAATAGCCATGGCGGCACGGCCGGCCTCGATGCCCATGGTGTGGGAACCGGGCATCACGATGGGGCCCTGGACGGCCCACTGGCCGCCGCCGGAGGGAACGAAGAAGTTCACGATACCGGCGCTCAGGAAGGTCCACATGGGGAAGGTCACGTGGTTGGAGATGTTGACGAAGAAGTTGGAGATGACACCTGCCAGGGATACGCCGTCAGCGTTGACAGCGGTCATCATGCCCATGATACCGGCATAGAAGGGGAACTGCAGCAGGATGCCTGCGGCACCGGCAGCGGCTTCGCCGATGGCGTCCACATAGCGGCGCAGATCGCCGTGGAGCAGGATGCCCAGGAACATGAAGATGAAGTTAACGATGTTCAGGTTCAGAGCGGCAGCCACGTTGGAGCCGGCTTTCACAACGCCGACGAAGTAGTAGACCGTATAGGCGAAACCGGCGATGACCAGAATGACCCACAGGATCTTGGAGTGCTCCAGCCGGTCAGCGGGGGTCTTGATCTCATAGACCTTTTCCTGCTCATCCACCAGAATGGAGGGATCCACGGTGATAGCCTTGCCCTGTTCGGGGTGCATGGCATAGTTGACGAAGGGCATGACCAGCAGAATGATGCCGCACATGATCAGGTTCATGGGGTGGAAGATGGTATCGGTGGTCAGAGCGGTGAAGGTCTGCTCCAGGTCGGTGCCGGCGAAGACGGTGTAACCGCCGTTCAGAGCCAGAGGGATGGAGCCGGACAGACCGGCATGCCAGATCACGAAACCGGAATAGGCGGAGGCGATCAGCAGGGGATAGTCAACAGTGGGAACGCGCTTGACGACTTCCTTGGCCAGCAGCGCACCGGCGATCAGACCGAAGCCCCAGTTCAGCCAGCAGCAGATGGTGGAAACCATGGTGGTGACTACGATGGCCTGCATGTTGTTGTGGCACAGGCCGGCCAGGGCGCGCAGGGCTTTCTTGCAGGGACGGGAGGAAGCCATGGCAGAACCAAGAACCAGAACCAGCGCCATCTGCATGGAGAAAGACAGCAGATTCCAGAAACCCTTGGCGTTGCCCCAGGCATCCAGGATCTTGATGGGACCCATGCCGGTGGCAAACATCGCCGCAATGTACACGATGATGCTCAGAATGACCGCGAACAGGAAGGCGTCCGGCAGCCACCGGTTGACTACGCGAACGCAGCCGTTGGTGAATTTTTTGAACATGATTGTTCTCCTCTCCTCGATTGTTTTCTCAAGAGCGATTGCTTCCGGCAAAATGGGCGTACCAAACCTGTCTGCCGGCAAACGAACATGTTTATTTTATAACAAAGTCTGGAAAAATCAAGATGATACCTGCAAAAAGGTTGCCAAAAATTTGACATACTATCTGTGCATTGTATACAACACGACACAACAATTGTTGTCATTTTGGCAAAAAAAGACGCAGCGCCCGAAATAACGCATCCGGGCGCTGCAGAGGTCAGACCATCATCCAAAAGGATCGAAGCGACTGTTTCCGGGCAAATCCTGATCCGGCAAACGGCCGATTCCCTTGACCCGCTTTACGGATTGGAAAAAACCGATATCTGTCTGGCGGTAGTATGGCTCGACCCAGATGGAGAGGACCCCCAGCGACAGAACGCTCAGGAGGATCCATCCCAGAAAGCTCAGATCCAGCACGAACAGATCCCACTTGAAGCCGGACGTCTGCGCGCAGCTCATGCGGATGGCTTCCAACGGGCCGATATCCGGGTTCTCCAGCAGATTGTACAGGGCAAAACGATAGCGATAGGCAGCGATGATGCCGGGGACGATGAACAGGAGGGACCAGAGATAGATGAAGATCGCCCGCAGCAGGCCGAGAACGACTACCCGCCCGGCTATACCGAACCCGTCGAACAGGGCGGAGTAGGGCATCTCTTCCCCGCGGCGGATGCCCAGATGGTAAAGAGCAGAGCCGGCGCCGAGAGTGATCCCTATCAGCATGGCCAGAACCTGAATGAACATACCGGGGAGCCGGGGAAAGGATGCGCTGCGCAGGAACCCCGGCAGCTGCAGCACCAGCTGAGGGTCCAGCGATTCCAGCCGGGCAATGGTGGCCGGCAGGGAAACATACTCTCTGGCACAGTCCAGCACAAAGGAGATTGCCAGAAGCAGCAGGGTGAAGAGATAGGGGGAGACCGACGCGCCTGAGAGGACGCCCCGGGCTTCCCGCTTGAGAGCGGAGAGCTCGAACATTGTTTTCTTCCTTTCGGGGATATAAATATATAATAAGGTATAGCCGTACGGTGTGCAGAAAAGTATAACACGGCACGGAAAAAAACGCAAGGGGGGGAAAAAAGACTGAATTGGAGGGAAAGAGGGCCTTTTTTCGCCGAAAAAAGACGGTCTTTGCGCCAAACGGATAACAAAATGGAAAGGAAGTACTGGACAACGTACGAGATTTGTTGTAAACTGAAATGCAGTATGTAGTGGCGCAGGAGCCGCTCGTAAGAAGATAGATGAGGTGAAGACAATGGCACAAGCTTTCTTTGGCGGCGTTCATCCCAACGACATGAAGGCCGCGACCAATGAGAAGGCCATCGAACAGCTGGCAGCGCCGGCAGAAGTGGTCATTCCCATGTCCATGCATATCGGTGCGCCTTGCAAGCCCATCGTTGCCGTGGGAGACAAAGTCAAAATCGGACAGAGGATCGGAGAACCCGGCGGATTCGTTTCCGCGCCTATCCACGCCTCTGTCTCCGGCACGGTGAAGGCCGTGGAGCCCCGCCCCTCCTCCATGGGCGGTACGGTGATGTCCGTAGTGATCACCAATGATTTCGAGAATACCGTTTCCGAGGATGTCAAGCCCGTTGAGAACCCCGAAAACCTGACTCCCGAACAGCTGACGGAGATCGTCAAGAACGCCGGTATCGTCGGCCAGGGAGGCGCCACATTCCCCACCCACGTGAAGATCAGCTCTGCACTGGGCAAGGTGGATTACGTGATTATCAATGCCGCTGAGTGCGAGCCGTATATCACCGGAGACCACCGCACCATGCTGGAGCGGCCGGATCAGGTAGTCAAAGGCGCGGCACTGCTGGCCAGATGCTTCGGAGTGGAGAAGGTCTACATCGGCGTGGAAGCCAATAAGCAGAATGCTGCGGATGTGCTGAACGCCAAGATCGCAGAACTGCAGGCTCCCGTGGTGGTGGAGGTGCTGCACACCCGTTACCCCCAGGGCGCTGAGAAGCAGCTCTGCCAGGCCGTATCCGGCCGCCAGGTGCCTTCCGGCAAGCTGCCTGCTGACGCCGGCTGCTGCATTTTCAACCTGAACACTACCTGCGCCATCTATCGGGCGGTGTACACGGGAATGCCCGTCGTGAACAAGATCGTCACCGTATCCGGTTCAGGCGTCATTGAGCCCAAAAATCTGGAATGCCCCATCGGCACACCGATCTCCAAGCTGTTTGATGCCTGCGGCGGATTGAAGGAGGAGACCTACAAGCTGATTATGGGCGGCCCGATGATGGGCCTTGCCCAGTTTACTACGGAAGTCTCCGTAGGCAAGGGAACCGGCGCCATGCTGGCCTTTGCCGACAAGGAGGAAAAGTACGTGGCGGAACCCCAGTGCATCCGCTGCGGCAAATGTGTTGGTGTCTGCCCCATCCGTCTGGAGCCCGTATTCATGTACAAGTATCTGATGAAAGGCAACTGGGAAGCGTTCCGCGATCAGCTCCACGGAATGGACTGCATCGAGTGCGGCGCCTGCACCTACACCTGCCCGGCCCGTCTGCCCCTGACCCACGCGTTCCGCATGGGCAAGCAGCAGGTCAATAACGCGAGGATGGCCGCTAAGGCCAGAGCCGAAGCCGAGAAGGCCCAGGCTGCAAAGAAGGAGGCGTAAACGATGACTGATTACAAAAATCTGAAGTTGATCGCGTCCTCCTCTCCCCACATCCGCGCTGACGAGGATACCCGCTCCATCATGCTGGACGTGATCATCGCCATGTGCCCTGCCCTGCTGATGAGCGTGTACGTTTTCGGCTGGCGGGCTCTGACCCTGACGCTGGTGTCTGTGATCAGCTGTGTGTTCTGGGAGTGGGCTTACCGCAGGATCATGAAGAAAAACCAGATGATCGGCGATCTGAGCGCCGTCGTCACCGGAATGCTTCTGGCTTTCGTCTGCCCCGTGACGCTACCCTACTGGATGGTCGTGCTTGGCGCGTTCTTTGCCATTGTCGTGGTCAAGCAGCTCTACGGCGGCATCGGCTGCAACTTCCTGAACCCGGCTCTGGCCGGCCGTGCCGTGCTGCTGGCCAGCTTCGCCACCGCGATGACGACCTGGGCTGCTCCCGGCAGCAAGGCTCCTGTTTTCGGCTCCGTCGTTGACGTTGTGACAGCCGCCACGCCCATGGCCATCATGAAAGAAGGTACCGCAGAAGTGTTTGCCACGCTGACGGAGACCTACAGCGTAGGCAATCTGTTCGTGGGCACTGTGGGCGGATCTCTGGGCGAGGTCTCCGCACTGGCTCTGCTGCTGGGCGGCATCTACCTGCTTGGCCGCAAGGTCATCTCCTGGCAGATTCCGGTGGCTTACATCGCAACCGTCGCTCTGCTGACGCTCGTTTCGGCACCTGCCGGGGTAAGCGCCGTGGATTATATGCTCTACAATGTTCTCGGCGGCGGCCTGATGCTGGGCGCCATCTTCATGGCGACCGACTATGCCACATCCCCTGTTACCAAGCCGGGCCAGCTGATCTTCGGTATCGGCTGCGGTCTGATCACCTGTTTCATCCGTCGCTTCGGCTCCTACCCCGAAGGAGTTTGCTATTCCATCCTGATCATGAACTGCACCACCTGGCTGCTTGATAAATACATCCGTCCCACCATCTACGGAGCTCCCAAGAAGGAGAAGAAGGAGGCGGCTGCGAAATGAAAAATCTGACACCCAAATTCGTTCTGAAGGTGGCAGGCACCCTGACCGCCATCGCTCTGGTAGTGGCTGCGCTCCTGGGCGTTGTTAACAGCGTGACCCATGAGCGGATCGAGGAGTTCAACTTCGCCGCCACCCGTGAAGCGCTGGCAAAGGTCACGCCCGAAGGTTCCGACTATGAAGCGCTGGACCTGTCGGCTGAAGCCGTGGCGGCCGCTTCCGAGCAGGGCGGGACCCTGACCGAGATGTATGCCGTGTCCACAGGCGGCTATGCCTGCAAGGTAGTAGCCTCCGGGTCCCAGGGCAACATCGAAATGATCGTCGGCGTGGATGCTGACGGCGCCATATCCGGGATCTCCGTGGTGGAGAACGCCGAGACCAAGGGCATTGGCTCCAAGGTCATGGAGAACCTGCCCAACGCCGCCGGTGTGCCTGTACTCGACCAGTTCATCGGCATGAGCGGCGCCGGCAGTATGGTGGTTGGAAAGAATATCACAGCCATCACCGGTGCAACCGTATCCACCCGCGGCATCACGGCTGGCGCGAACGCTGCTCTGGCCGCGGTGGCGACGCTGGGCTGAGAGAGGGGGAACTGAACCATGAATGTGAAAAAGCAATTCAAAGAAGGTCTTCTGACCCAGAACCCCGTTCTGGTGCAGCTGCTTGGCATGTGCTCCACGCTGGCCATCACCACTTCCATCATGAACGGTCTGGGCATGGGAGTCAGCGTCATCATTATCCTGACCCTGTCCAACATCTTCATCGCTCTGCTCCGCAAGATCATTCCCAACGAGGTCCGCATTGCCTGCTTCATTATCGTGATCGCCGGCTTCGTGACCTGTGTGCAGCTCCTGCTGAAGGCTTTTCTCCCGGCCATTGACAAGAGCCTGGGCGTGTTCATCCCCCTGATCGTGGTGAACTGCATCATCCTGGGCCGCGCCGAAGCGTTTGCCTCCAAGAACTCCGTGGGCGCCTCCACCCTGGACGGTATCTTCCAGGGCCTGGGCTACACGGTGGTGCTGCTGATCATGTGCTTCTTCCGCGAACTGTTCGGATACGGCACGCTTCTGGATATCCAGATCATGCCCAACGGCTATACCCCCATCGGGATCCTGACCCAGCCCGTTGGCGGCTTCATCTGCCTGGGCGTGCTGATCGCTGCCATGCAGTGGGCGCTGTCCCGGTCGGAGAAAAAGAACGCCAGCAAGGAAAAGGAGGCGGAGTAAGCTATGAGTATCACCAGTCTGCTCGCCATCTCCCTTGGCGCAATCCTTACCAACAACTTCATCTTTGCTCAGTTCCTGGGCATCTGCCCCTTCCTGGGTGTTTCCAAAAAGATCGATACCGCAGTGGGCATGGGCGCTGCCGTGACCTTCGTTATGGGTCTGGCTTCCGCCGTCTGCTACTGGGTCAACGAGCTGCTGAGGATGCTGCATCTGGAGTATATGCAGACGGTGGCCTTCATCCTGGTCATCGCTGCGCTGGTGCAGTTTGTGGAGATGTTCCTGAAAAAGAACGTTCCCACGCTGTACACCGCCCTGGGTGTGTATCTGCCTCTGATCACCACCAACTGCGCCGTGCTGGGCGTAGCTCTGCTGAACGTGCAGAACAACTACAACTTCATCCAGTCCGTGGTCTACGGCATCACCGGCGGTCTGGGTTTCCTGCTGGCCATTTTCCTGTTCGCGGCTGTCCGTGAGCAGCTGGAGTTCGCCGATAACCCCAAGTCCTTCGACGGATTCCCCATCGCGCTGGTCACTGCCGGACTGATTGCCCTGGCCTTCATGGGCTTCAGCGGCCTGAAGGTCTGGTAAGGAGGTAGGAAAGATGAACAATATTGTCTATGCGATTATCCTGCTGGGCGGCCTGGCCATTGTGTTCGGCCTGATCCTGGCAATCGCCGCCAAGGTCTTCGAGGTGGAAGTGGATCCCCGCCTGCCGGAGATTCAGGCAGCTCTGGCCGGCGCCAACTGCGGCGGCTGCGGTTATCCCGGATGCGCGGGCTGCGCTGAGGCCATCCTGGCCGGAAGAGCCCCTGTGAGCGCATGCGCTCCCGCCGGTGCGGAAGGAGCTGCAAAGATCGCCGCTATCATGGGTATCGAAGCCCCTACCGGGGAGCGGATGGTAGCCCATGTGCTGTGCAACGGCGGCACCAATGCGGTGAAAAACTTTGAGTACCGCGGTGTGACCGACTGTCTGGCCGCCACCAAGGTCTGCGGCGGCGACGCGTCTGCCTGCCGCTACGGATGCCTTGGCTTCGGTTCCTGCGTGGCTGCCTGCAAGTTTGATGCTATCCATATCGGCGAGACCGGTGTTGCCGTCGTTGACAAGGAGAAGTGCACGGATTGCGGCGCCTGCCGGGAAGCCTGCCCCAGAAAGCTGATCGTACAGGTACCGTACTCTAAAAAGGTAGTCGTCAACTGCTCCAACAAGGACAGAGGACCCGCGGTCGCCAAGGTCTGTGCGAATTCCTGCATTGCCTGCGGCATGTGTGAGCGTACCTGCAAGTTTGATGCCATTCATGTCGTCAACAATGTGGCTGTCATCGACTATACCAAGTGCCGCAACTGCACCATGTGCGCTAAAGCCTGCCCGAAGAACGCCATTGAACCGGTTCCTACTGCTGAAGAAAAGGAAAAGTTCAAAGCTGCGCAGAAGGCTGCCGCTGAGCGCAAGGCAGCCGCCGCCAAGGCGGCCGCTGAGAAGGCAGCTGCCGAGAAAGCCGCTGCTGAGAGCGGGAAAGCCGAATAACACCTGAAAAAAACACAGCGGAAACAGGATCTGTTTCCGCTGTGTTTTTTGTGCAAAGAATTACAGGGACTCCGGCTTGGGCTGATGGTATTCGTTTTCCTCGTCGAACCGGATGTTTTCGGGGGGAGTTTCCAGGAGTTCCGGGTGTTCCAGATAGCGTTTCATATCGGAAAAGAAACGGGCGTAATGAGCCCCGGAGCAGACGCGTTCGTCCGCAGTGATGCCGATCGGCAGGTAGCGGACTGTCCGGATCTGACCATTGGCCTCTTCGGTGATTTTTTCCGGGGTGCCCATCCCAAGAAAGAGCCCCACGTTACCCCAGTTGTAGAGATGATGGTTCACGTCGTGGAGACCGATGGAGGCAGTATTGGTAATATACATTCCCACATAAAAGGGGAGTTCCTCCATCAGAACCGCCGGGGCCAGCCCGTATCGGTCCAGAAGCCGGACGAGACCGACAATCACAGAAGCCAGACCGGGAACAGCAAACAGAAATGCAAGAAGTCTGTCAACAAATCCGGAAGGCTGATCCCCCCGGTTGGCCCGGACCGCGGCCTCCATCCGGTTCCGCACGTCATAAAGGGTATCAGTCAGATCAAATTTGATCTTAACCACGGCCTCGCCCTGGTCCGCGTTGCCGGGATCCTTCAGGATGGTGAACGCAGCGGAGCAGTTATTCCGGGCAAAGAGCTGCTTGTTCATAATGAAGCGGTTGACCTCCGGGTTGCGGCTGATGGCGCGCACATAGGCCGCCACAATGATCTGCATATAGGAGATCTGCTGACCGTGCTCCCGTTTCTGAGCACGGATATACTGCGAAAGGATATCCATATCCGCCCGGTGTTTCAGAAAAACCTGGGCGTCGCAGCGCATAGGCATGACATAAGGCGTGATCCGCATGACAGGATCGATTTTCCTGACCCGTTTTCCGTCCGGTCTCCGTCCAAACATATCGTTTTCCTCCTATCGAGAGTGATCTGCTGAATTTAATTTGACGGATCCCGCCGGTCATCCTGCCCGGAAGGAGCCATGCCCCGGAGCCGGGGCAGCCAGTAGTTCTTCCCGTAAACCAGGACCTCTGCCAAAAGACAGAGAGGAACGGCGGCTGCCACGTCAACGAAGGAATGCTGCTTTACGAAACAGACAGCAAGGCAGACCAGGAGCAGAAAAACGGATGCGGCGGCTTTCCAGAACCGGGGCAGAGCCCGATCTTTCAGGGCGGCTGAAACGATGCCCGCAGAGTAGGCTACATGCAGGGAAGGGCAGACGCCGGTGGGCGTATCAAAGGCGTAAATAATTCCCAGGACCCAAGTGAAAAAATTATGACGGGGAAAGATCTCCGGCCGAAGCAGCTGGATGCTGGGAAAAATCACGTAACAGGCCATGGCAGTCAGTTGTGTCACAATGATGTACTTCTGCATCCCCTTGAAACCATCCACCCGGAAGAAGAGGGTCCAGGCCAGGGAGCCTGCCACAAACAGATACCAGGCTACGTAAATGATCACCCACTCCTCACGAAAAGGGATGATATCGTCAATGGCGCAGTGGATCACATGACAGCGGTCCCGGGGGATCAGGTTCTCGGTGAGAAAATATAAAGAGAAATAAGCGACCCATCCCAGAAGGAGTTTCAGATGGGAAAAACGCGGCTCGTTCAGCCGCCTGATGGAAAAGCCACGGTAGTCATAGGGTCTTTGCCGCATGAAAAGATTCCTCCAGAGGGATGTTCTTGGGATATTGCCGCTTGGGAATGTTAGGATAGGGGATCACGATGTGTTCCGGCTGCGCGACTGCAATCTGTGTGATCTCATCCATCAGGGCGCCGCAGATCCGCTCCCGCTCCTCCGCAAGAGGCACATCCGGCCGGAAGGAAACCGGCCGGCCGAAAAACATGGTTTTCAGCCGCGGTGCCAGATATAGAGGAACGAAACGAAGGATCCGTCCGGTAGAACGGTAATACAGCCGGCCAAGATCGATGAACCGGTCCTGAAATTCGTGAACGATATTGTTGTGCTCGGTATAATGCTCAGGGAAAATGACCAGACTGTGACCGCTCTTGAGCAGGGCGACGGATTCCCGGAAGGTGGTGATCACCTGAGAATCGTGATACACCGGTACTGTACGGGCGTGCGTGAAAATGTATTCCGCCAGCGGTGCGATCAGGTAACTCAGGAGTCGGTAAAACCAGCGGACGGTTTTTGGCTTGCCGGACCAGAAATCCTGAAAAGCGTAGGCCGGAACCTGATCCCGGTGCATCATCTCCGCTGTACACCAGATATAGGGACTGCCGGGAATATGGAGCTCACCGGCGATTGGGCCGTACATCTGACAGTGGTTTCCAACGAACACGCAGGGCTCATCAGGCAGATTCTCCGTGCCGTCCAGCTGATATCTGGGAGAAAACAGGCCGACCAGCCGGCAGATCAGGCGGAACAATGCCGGGTTTTTCTTTTCGCCCATGAATCATTTCCCCCATCTGCCAGTCATTCTGCGGATTAATCCGCTGCCAGTAGTATAACGCCGGGCGGGAAGGAAAGGCAATGGCAACTTTCCCGGTTTTTTTTGCAGATCCTTACATTATTTTGCCCTTTCAGACGATTCTCCTTGCTTTTTCCGGCACCGGAGCTATAATGTACCCAACGACTCAGAGTAGGGATCGGCATGTTTAAGTGCCGGCGGGACGGGGAGTTGTCCGCCGGACGAAAAGGGTTTTGCCCTTGCAGTGCCGACCCCGCATCCCGCTGTCAGGAGTGAGCCTGCCCTCTCGTCCATGTGCGCGGAAGATGCCCTTGCGGTCGTCCCTGCAAACCATGGAGAGGGGGTTTCCTGTTTGAAAGAGAAGATTTCCGTCCAGATGCTGACAGCCTGTGCCATGATGACAGCGCTGTCAGTGGTCCTTAACCGGTTCTGTTCCATTCATACCGCAGGCTGGACCATCGGGTTTGCTTTTGTGCCGGTGGCTGCGGCCGCCATTCTGTACGGACCGGCAGCCGGAGCGATAACCGGCGGCCTGGCGGATCTGGTAGGTGCGCTTCTGTTTCCGTTCGGGCCCTATTTCCCGGGGTTTACCGTCACGGCAGCCCTGATGGGGGCGGTCTACGGCTGGTTTCTCTGCAGAAAGAAACCGCAGTTCTTCCCTCATATCCTGACCCCGGCACTGATCAACAACCTGATCCTTGGCCTGATCGTCAACACCATCTGGGTCAGCATCCTGTACGGCTCACGCACTTACTGGGGCTGGTTCATCTATCGCCTGCCGGAATACGCGATCCTGGTCCCGCTGAACCTGATCCTGCTGCCGGCGCTTCTGCGTCTGGCGGAGCGGCTGAAAAAACACTTGTGAGGGAATCTGCAACATGACCTATCAGGAAGCGATCGAGTTTCTGAATTACGCGGAATGGAAGAGCGACCATGCCGGGCTTCACCGCATGGAGGAATTGTGTGCCCGCCTGGGACACCCGGAGAAAAGGCTGCGCTTTATCCATGTGGCCGGAACCAACGGAAAGGGTTCTGTGTGCGCTATGCTGGACAGCGTCCTCCGGTCGGCCGGATACCGGGTGGGGCTGTTCACATCACCCTATATCGAAAGGTTCACCGAGCGCATCCGGTTTGACGGAAGGGAAATCTCCGATGACGATCTGGCCGCCTGCGCGCAGGAGGTGAAAGCCTGCGTGGATTCCATGGCGGAGTCGCCTACGGCTTTCGAGAGGATCACGGCGTCAGCGCTGGTCTATTTTTGCCGGATGAGATGTGATCTGGTGGTATGGGAATGCGGCCTGGGCGGGCGGCTGGATGCCACAAACGTGGTTTCTTCGGCGGTCCTGTCCGTGATCACAGGCATCGCACTGGACCACTGCCACATTCTGGGAGATACAACGGTAAAAATCGCGGCAGAGAAAGCCGGAATCATCAAGCCCGGAACCCCGGTCCTTTTCGGAGAAGGGGATGAGGCGGCAGCGGAGGTGATCGGAAGGACGGCAGCCGAACGGGGCAGTTCCCTGCGCCGCACGGACTTTTCTTCTGTGACGGACATCCGTGCCGGTCTGACCGGAACGGTTTTCCGCCGCTGCGGTCTGGAATACAGGATTTCCCTTGCGGGATTGTTTCAGACCCGGAACGCAGCCACAGCCCTGGCGGCGGTGGACCTTCTGCGGGAGGCAGGATATGACATCCCGGAACGTGCTGTGGCCGAAGGTCTGGCGTCCGCCCGCTGGAAAGCACGATTTGAGAAACTGGCAGACGATCCTCTGACCTTTTATGACGGTGCCCACAATCCCCAGGGGGTCCGCGGCGCCTTGGAAAATACGAAGCGCCTGCTCTCACCACTCACGCCGGACGGCCGCGTCATCCTGCTGATGGGGGTTATTGCTGAAAAGGACCATCGCGAGATGACTGCGCTGCTGGCGCCTCTGGCAGCGGCGGTGATCACCGTACGGCCGGACAGCCACCGCGCGCTTCCGGCAGAAGAAACGGCGGCGGAATTCCGTGCGCTGGGTGTGACCGCAGCGGCCGCGGAGAACATCGCAGACGGTGTACGCGCCGCTGTGAAGCTGGCCGGGAGGGAGAAACGGCCGCTGCTGTGTCTGGGATCCCTCTATCTGTATGCCCCTGTGAAGGAAGCGATGGAATCGCTCCGCGACGCCTGAAATCGAGAACAACAGCCGGACGGCAGGCCGCCGTCCGGCTGTTTTATTGTTCACAAATTATTCAAGCCCGCCCCTATTGACTTTGGCGGGAAGGGGTGGTAAACTGTGTTAGCACTCGAGGAAAAAGAGTGCTAATTGAAGCGAGGTTTGCTATGGAAATGACCGAGCGAAAAAGAAATATCCTGAAGATTGTGGTAGAGAGCTACATCGAAAGCGCCGAGCCGATCGGTTCCAAGGCAATCGTGGAACGGATGCCCGGAAAGATCAGCTCTGCCACCGTCCGGAATGAACTGGCGGATCTCACCGAGATGGGATATCTGGAGCAGCCCCACACGTCCGCCGGCAGGATCCCCTCGCCGAAAGGGTACCGTCTGTACGTGAATGAGCTGATGGAGCAGAAAGCCCTCAGCGCTGAAGAGACGGAAAAGATCAACCGGGAACTCTCCGGAAAGATGGCCGGCATGGATGAAATGATCTCGCGGGCTGGTCAGATGGTATCCAGTTTTGTGGGATATCCCACCTATACGGTGGCAGATCACCGCAGTGCCGTCTCGGTAAGGAGATTTGAACTGATCAATGTGGACACCGGCAGTTTTATTGCGGTTGTGATGCTGTCGGACAGCCGGGTGAAAAGTCAGCTGATGAATCTGGATATGCCGGTGAAAGCGGAACAGCTGCCGGAACTGAGCCATCTGCTGAATACACACTTCACCGGTATCGGCGCGGAAGAGATGAATCTCCGCCTGATGAATCTCAGCGATCAGGTGGACGGCAACTGGTTCCTGCTGCTTAACCGGGTGGTGGAATATGCCGGGGAACTGGTTCGCCAGAGCGGACAGCAGGAGGTCTTCACCAACGGAGCCAGCCAGCTGCTGAAATTTCCGGAATACCGGGATGTGGACAAAGCCCACAGCCTGATGCATTTCATGGTGGACAATAAGGAGAATCTCCCTATGCCCGCCGGTGACGCACCGATGCAGATCCTGATCGGACCGGAGAACGTGAATGACGCCCTGAAGGAAAGCAGTGTGGTTATCGCCAGTTATGATATCGGGGACAATATGCGGGGTCTTGTCGGAGTAGTCGGTCCCACGCGGATGGACTACGCCACCGTGGCAGCCAGGCTGAGCTATTTTGCTGAGAGCCTGAGCGCCATGTTCGGCAAGAAAAATCAGCTGCCCCCTAAGGAGGAAGAGCAATGAGCAAGAAGGAGAAGCAGGACCTGCCGGAAAATGAGGAGATCCGGGAGGAAACGACACAGCCGGAGGGAGAGGAGCAAAAGCCGGAAGAGGAGACCTTCACCGTGACCCGGGAACAGATGGAGAAGATGGAAGCTCTGGCCAAGATGGTCAGCGACGGAAATGACAAGTATCTTCGTCTGGCTGCTGAGTACGACAACTACCGCAAGCGCACGGCAAAAGAAAAGGAAAACCTGTACACGACCGCCAAGGCTGACACCATCAAGCCGTTTCTGGATGTATATGACAACCTGGAGCGGGGCGTGGCACAGTTTGCGGAGGATGATCCGCACCGGCAGGGCCTGGAAATGATCACCAAGCAGCTGCTTGACGTGCTCCACAAGCTGGGAGTGACGGAAATCGAGGCGCAGGGCGCCTCCTTCGACCCGGAAAAGCACAACGCAGTCATGCATGTGGAAGACGAGAGCGCAGGGGAGAATACCGTGGTTGAGGTATTTCAGAAAGGGTTTGCCCTGGGAGACAAGGTGCTCCGCTTCTCTGTGGTCAAAGTGGCGAACTGAACAGAAAACCATGGGAAATGTCGCACCGGAACGGTGCGTGAGGATAGCAGATCAACAAAACAATTGAGTTATTATAGGAGGCAATCATTATGTCTAAGGTTATCGGTATCGATCTGGGTACGACCAACTCCTGTGTAGCCGTCATGGAAGGCGGCGAGGCAGTCGTTATCGCCAACGCGGAAGGCAACCGCACCACCCCGTCCGTCGTGGCCTTTTCCAAGACCGGTGAGCGTATGGTAGGCCAGGTGGCAAAGCGTCAGGCGATCACAAACCCCGAGCGCACTATCTCCTCCATCAAGCGTGAGATGGGCAGCGACCACCGGGTCAACATCGACGGGAAGAACTACACACCCCAGGAAATCAGCGCCATGATCCTGATGAAGCTGAAAGCGGACGCCGAAAGCTATCTGGGAAGCCCGGTTACAGAGGCGGTCATCACCGTTCCCGCCTACTTCACAGATTCCCAGCGCCAGGCGACCAAGGATGCCGGCCGCATCGCCGGACTGGACGTCAAGCGGATCATCAACGAGCCTACCGCCGCCGCCCTGGCGTACGGCGTGGACAAGGAGCAGGCGCAGAAAATCATGGTGTATGACCTGGGCGGCGGTACGTTTGACGTATCCATCCTGGAGATCGACGACGGCGTTATTGAGGTTCTGGCGACTGCCGGCAACAACCGGCTGGGCGGAGATGACTTTGACCAGTGCATCATGAAGTACCTGATCAGCGAGTTCAAGCGCACGGAGGGCATTGACCTGAGCGGCGACAAAGTCGCCATGCAGCGGCTGAAAGAGGCTGCCGAGAAGGCCAAGATCGAGCTGTCCGGCGTTACCACATCCAATATCAATCTGCCGTACATCACGGCGGACGCGAACGGCCCCAAGCATCTGGACGTGACGCTGACCCGCGCAAAATTCAATGAGCTGACTGGCCACCTGGTGGACGCGACCATGGGCCCGGTGCGTCAGGCCATGTCCGATGCCGACCTGAAACCCTCCGATCTGGCCAAGGTCCTGATGGTGGGCGGCTCCAGCCGTATCCCTGCTGTGGTGGACGCGGTCAAGAGCTTTACCGGAAGCGAACCTTTCAAGGGGATCAATCCCGACGAGTGCGTGGCTATGGGTGCCGCCCTTCAGGCGGGCGTTCTGACCGGTGACGTCAAAGGCCTTCTTCTTCTGGACGTTACCCCCCTGTCTCTGGGCATCGAAACCATGGGCGGCGTCTGCACTCGCCTGATCGAACGCAATACCACCATCCCTGTGAAGAAGAGCCAGATCTTCTCCACCGCAGCCGACAACCAGACATCCGTGGAGGTCAACGTGCTGCAGGGTGAGCGCGAGATGGCTGCTGCCAACAAGAGCCTGGGCCGCTTCCACCTGGACGGCATCGCTCCGGCACGCCGCGGCGTGCCTCAGATTGAGGTCACTTTCGACATCGACGCCAACGGCATTGTCAACGTGTCCGCCAAGGACCTGGGTACCGGCAAGGAGCAGCATATCACCATCACATCCTCCTCCAACATGAGCAAGGAAGACATTGAAAAGG
>JAEEGL011149048.1_pt1 | contig 32598 bp, 24 predicted proteins | sample 9134231 | NCBI WGS metagenome assembly JAEEGL01 (sample SAMN16246548, study PRJNA631951) | gut metagenome | biome: gut microbiome; feature: rumen; material: fiber-attached | host: Bos | place: Iran: Karaj | collected 2018-10
CTTTGCGCCGCGCCCGGCGGCAAGAGTTTCACGATCGCCGAGCTGATGCGGAACGAAGGGCAAGTCCATGCGTTCGATCTGCACGAAAAACGCGTCGGCCTGATTGCGCAGGGCGCTTCCAGGCTGTCGCTTTCCTGCATCCGCGCCGAAGCGGCCGACGCGCTCGTGTTTGACGATTCCAGACCGAAGGCGAACCGCGTGCTTTGCGACGTGCCTTGCTCCGGGCTCGGAATTCTCAGGCAGAAGCCCGAAGTCAAATATAAGGACCCCGCCGCGCTCGAGGATCTGCCCGCGCTTCAGCTGGCCATTCTGCAAAACGGCGCGCGCTATCTGATGGACGACGGCCGCCTTGTCTATTCCACCTGTGCGCTTGACAAACGCGAAAACGAGGCGGTGTGCGAGGCTTTTCTGAAAAGCTGTCCTTCGTTTGAGGCAGTGCCGCCGCTGCCCGATCTGAGCAGTGACGTGTTTTGCACGCTCATGCCGCACGTGATGGACTGCGACGGATTCTTTATTGCTGCATTTCGTAAAAGGGGACTGTCATGACCGATCTGCTTTCTCTTTCTTTTTCCGAGCTGGAAGCGCTGATGCCCGAGCTGGGCGAAAAGCGCTTTGTTGCTTCGCAGCTTTTCGGCTGGCTCCACAGGCAGCGCGTTTGTGACTTTGAGGCGATGACCAATCTTTCCAGACCGCTTCGTGAAAAGCTGAAAAATAATTACGTTATTTCCGGCTGCACTATTGCAAAAAAACTGGTTTCAGTGTATGATAATACAGTTAAGTATTTGTTCAGCCTGCAGGACGGAGAACAGATCGAATCCGTCGTCATGAAATATAAATACGGCTATACGATCTGCGTATCCAGTCAGGTCGGCTGCAAGATGGGCTGTACGTTCTGCGCCTCCGGCATCGCCGGCTTCGTGCGCAATCTATTGCCCGGCGAGATATTGTCTCAGGTCTATACGGCTTCCCGCGATCTCGGAATCCGTATCTCGCACGTTGTCATGATGGGCGTCGGCGAGCCGATGGATAACCTCGACAACGTGCTGCGGTTTCTTTCGCTGATTACGGATGAAAAGGGCTACAACCTCAGCATGCGCAACATCTCGCTTTCCACCTGCGGCGTTGTGCCCGGCATCTATCGCCTGATGGAGGAAAACCTGCAGCTGACGCTTTCCATTTCACTGCACGCGCCGAACGACGAAATCCGTTCCCGCACCATGCCCGTGAACCGGCGTTGGCCGATGCACGAGCTGCTGCAGGCCTGCAGGGCATATACCGAGCATACCGGAAGACGTATCTCGTTTGAATACGCCCTGATCGCCGGGGTCAATGATTCCGACCGGGACGCAAAAGAGCTGGCTTCCCGGCTGCGCGGCATGCTCTGCCACGTGAATCTGATTCCGGTCAACAGCGTGAAAGAGCGCGACTACGTCCGTTCGTCGCCCGCGCGCGTGCAAAGCTTTCAGCACACGCTGGAGCTGTGCCATATCAACGCAACAGTCCGCCGGACGCTCGGCAGCGATATCAACGCCAGCTGCGGCCAGCTGCGGCGCGGCGAAGGACCCGGCACGGACAACAGCCAATCTTAAGATGATTCAATAGCAACCCTATGAAAGAGGTGACTGCATGAAGACGCTTGGAAATTCGGATATCGGCAGGATCCGCCAGAACAACGAAGACGCTTTTCGCTTTGGATGCTTTGACGACGGCGTGACCTGGGCCGTCGTATGCGACGGCATGGGCGGCGCCGCCGGCGGTCAGATCGCAAGCTCCATTGCCGCCGATATGGTCGGAAAAAAGATTGAAAAATGCTATAACAAATCCATGACGGAAGGCTCCATCGAGAATATGCTGCTCTCCGCCATTACGACCGCCAACGTCACGGTGTACGACCGCGCAATCGCGGACGATTTCCTCAGCGGCATGGGCACGACGCTCGTTGCCGCCGTGATCAAGAATTCAGTCGCCTCCATCGCGCACGTCGGCGATTCGCGCGCCTATCTCATTCATGACGGGACGCTGCGGCTTTTGACCAAGGACCATTCCCTCGTGCAGGAGATGCTCGACAACGGGCAGATCACGCAGGAGGAATTCGAGCATCATCCGGTCAAGAACATCATCACGCGGGCGCTCGGGGTCGCCGAGCAGATCGAAATCGAATTCGATACGGCGGAACTTGTCAAAGGCGACGTGCTGTTCCTTTGCACCGACGGTCTGAGCGGAACCGTCAGCAGCGACGAGATGCTGCAGATCTATCGGGAGTATTCCTTTGACCAGTTTACATCTAAGCTGATTGAACGCGCCAACAGCGCGGGCGGAAAAGACAACATCACGGTCGTTGCCGTGCAGGCATAAAGGAGAGGAAACGCATGGAAAATTATGTTGGCAAACGTCTGGACGGACGTTATGAGATCATTGAGATCATCGGCGTCGGCGGTATGGCCGTTGTTTATAAAGCGTTTGATAATATCGATAACCGCATCGTTGCGGTCAAGATTCTCAAGGACGAATATCTGACGAACGAGGAGTTCCGCCGCAGATTCAAGAACGAATCCAAGGCAATCGCCGTTTTGTCGCATCCGAACATCGTGAAGGTGTATGACGTCAGCTACGGCGACCGTCTGCAGTATATCGTGATGGAATACGTGGAAGGCATTACGCTGAAGGAGTATATCGAGCAGCAGGGTGTGATCGACACGCGCGAAGCGGTCTATTTCGTCACGCAGATTCTGCGCGCGCTGCAGCACGCCCACGACAAGGGTATCGTGCACCGCGACATCAAGCCGCAGAATATCATGCTGATCTCCGACGGCACGATCAAGGTGACGGATTTCGGCATTGCGCGCTTTTCACGCAGCGAAACGAAGACCATGACCGAAACGGCCATCGGCTCGGTGCATTACATCAGCCCCGAGCAGGCGAAGGGGAGCGTGACCGATTCCAAATCCGACCTCTATTCCGTCGGCGTGGTGCTTTATGAGATGCTGACCGGCAAGCTGCCGTTCCAGTCGGACAATCCGGTTTCCGTCGCGCTGATGCATCTGCAGAAGGACCCGGCCCGTCCGCGCCAGCTGAACCCGAACATTCCGGTCGGCCTCGAGCAGATTATCATGCGCGCCATGCAGAAGAACCCGAACGACCGTTATCAGTCCGCCTCGGAAATGCTGGTGGACATTGATGAATACAAGCGCAACCCCAACGTCAAATTCGACTATTCCTATTTTGTGGACCGTCAGCCGACGAAGTTTATTCCGACCGAGCAGGTTCGCGCCGATCAGTACCGTTCGCAGATGACGGCACAGCCCGAGCCCTCGGCCGACCGGCCGCAGACGCAGGTGAAGACCCGCGCGCAGGTTGCCGCGGAGGAAGCCATGGCCCGCGAAAAAAGAAAGAGACAGCGTGCCGTCGCCCTGCTGGTCGGCGTGCTCGCCGCCGTTCTGGTGCTTGCGTTTGTGGTCTGGAAGTATGTGCTGCCCGACAAGAACGATCTGGAAGTGCCGAATCTCGTCTCCTATAACTTCAAGGAAGAAGTTATGAACAACGACGATTATAAAGATTTCCGCTTTATCTGCGAAACGGACGAGCGCAGCACGGCTGCCGCCGGTACGATCGTGCGGCAGGACCCGACCGCCGGCAAGCGCATCGAACGCGGCGGAACGATCACACTGTATATCGCCGCGGGCGTGGAGGAAATCCGCGTGCCCGACGTTTACGGCTACATGTATGACACCGCGTCCAGCATTCTGAAGGCGGCGAACTTCAAGGTAAAGATCGAAAAAGAACCCAGCACGAAAGACGCCGGCACGGTGCTTCGTACCGACCCCGCTCGCGACGAAAAGGTGGAAGAGGGCTCGACCATTACGCTGTATGTTGCGTCCGCCGGCGAACTGGAGCCGGTTGAAGTGCCGAGTCTGATCGGTCTGACCGTGGACGAGGCCAAGGAAAAGCTGGAAGACGCCGGCCTTGCGCTCGACAGCGCGCGTACCGAATACCGCGCCAGCTCGCAGGACAGAGGCGTGATCATCGGCCATGAGTCGCTCGGCGAAAAGGTTGCACCAGGCACGAAGATTGCTGTCTATGTGAGCACGGGCAATATGCCCACGCAGCCGACGGAATCGACCTCGGAAACCACAAGCGGCACCACGGAAAAGCCGACGGAGTCCACGACCTCTTCCACAGAGCCGACAACGTCCGGCACGACCCAGCCCACCACACAGCCGACGACGGCGCCCACCACGGCCGCGCCGCCTACAACGACCGAACCCACCACCACCGACGGTCCGGTCATGGAATTTGATTGATATGGACGCAGTGCTGAAAGGAAGAATCATGAAAGGCATCGGCGGTTTCTACTATGTGGAAACCGCTGAAGGTCTTTATGAATGCAGGGCCAAGGGCAGATTCCGCAAGGAGCGCATCGTTCCGCTGGCGGGGGATCTTGTGTCCGTCACCGTGCGCGAAAATGAGGAGAACACCATTGACGAGATCCTGCCGCGCAAAAACGCGCTGAAACGGCCGCCGGTGGCAAATCTCGACCGTCTGTTCATCGTGATTTCCGCAATCAAGCCCTTGCCGCGCACGCTGGTGATTGACAAGCTGACCTGCATCGCCGAAAAGAACGGCATTGAGCCTGTTTTGGTTTTCACCAAGTCCGACCTCGCTTCGGTGGATTCCTATCTCGAAATCTATCAAAAAACGGGCTACACGGTTCTGCTTTCCACGCAGCTTGACGAGATTCGTGCGCAGATTGCCGGCCACGTCTGTGCGTTCACCGGCAACTCCGGCGTTGGCAAATCCACGCTGATCAACAAGCTGGACCCCTCGCTCCGACTTGAAACGAACGAGATTTCCGAAAAGCTCGGCAGAGGCAGACACACGACGCGGCAGGCGGAAATCTTTCACGTTGCCGACGGGCTCGTGATCGACACGGCCGGGTTTTCCTCCGTCGATCTGCTGGAGCATGAAACCATTCTGAAGGAGGACCTTGCTGTGTGCTTCCCCGAGTTCCGCCCTTATCTCGGCGAATGCAGATTCTCCACCTGCGCCCACATCGGCGAAAAAGGCTGCAAAATCGGCGAGATGGTCGCGGCCGGGATTATTTCCGAATCGCGCCATAAAAGCTATTGCGCCCTGTATCACGACGCCAGGACGCTCAATCCCTGGGAGCTCTGAGAAGTGTCACCATCCACCGCATCCGCATAGTATGTAACGGACCGAAGAAATAGCGGCCGACTGATGCGGATGAGGTGATGAAATGCGGCGACCCGGCAAATGCGCGCCCCTGGGATTACTGTTCTCGGCGTTTGGCGCCGGACTGATCTTGGCGCTTTGTTTTCCGACAAAGTTCATGCTGTTCGTTCTGGCGCTTTTGCTGGTTGCGCTCGGCGTTCTCAGCTGCATGCGCTGAAAGGGGAGAACTACATGCAGGTCGTGGTAATCCGCAGCCCGAAGGCGCTGCGCTCCATTTTAAAGCTGTTGTTCAAAATCCGGGAAACCTGAAAGGGCCCGTTTTGCAAGCAAGCCCCAAATGCCGCGCATGCGGCTTTTTCTTTCGCTTTTCTTAAATTGTCAAAAGGGGTTGCAGTTTCCCGTAAAATCGTGTAAAATAAGCAGGAACAATTATTCCGGAGTGTATGAAATGGACGATATCTTCTTTTCGGACAAGCCGAATCATCATAAATCAAAAGCAAATCAGCCGCAGGATCATCAGCCGTCCGACGGCGCTGCGCCGCAGGACGCCTTTTCCGGCCGCCAGACGCAGGACAATGCCGGTCGGTTCGTCGTGCAGATGCCCGACGAAGAAAAGCCGGTCGTGTTGCGTGACCGCACGCCGAAGGGCAGACCCGTGACGTCGGAGCCGGTGACGCCGAAGGTGCCGGACTATCAGCTTTCTCAGACAAAGGCGTTTGACGATTCCGTTTATCTGCGCCCCGCGCAGGAGCAGCCGCGGCCCTCCATGCAGCACCGCCCGCCGCAGCCGCGCCCGGTCAACACCGAGCGTGTGCAGCCGCAGCGTCCGGCGCGTGTTGCCGTGCCGGAAAAACGCCGCAAAAAAAAGAAAGGCGCCGGAAGAAAGGTGCTTGCTGCAGTTCTGATCGTGCTTGTTTTTGCGCTTGTCGCGTTGTTTGCCTACGGTTATCATATCCTCGGCAAGGTCGGGTATGACAAGGATTATTCCCATGAAAACGCGTATATCGAGGCCTCTGCGCTGGCGTCCAGCCCGCGCGTGCGGAACATTCTCTGCATCGGGTCGGACGCCCGCGGCGACGTGGAGGGCAACCGGTCCGACACGATGGTGCTCGTTTCCGTCGACAACGTGCATCACAAGCTGAAGATGACCTCCTTCCTGCGCGATTCATTCGTCTACATTCCCGCCAAGGGCTTCAACGCGAAGCTCAACGCGGCGTTTGCCTGGGGCGGCGTAAAAATGCTGGTCGATACCATCGAGTATAATTTCAAGGTCAGGATCGACGACTATGTCATCATTGACTTTGAAGGCTTCAAAAAGCTGATCGATCTGATGGGCGGCCTGGACGTCGACGGCGTCACCGCCGCGGAAGCCAAGTATATGCGCGACGTTGTGAAGATCGTCTATTGCAAGGAAGGCAAGAATCATTTCACGGGCGCAGCTTCCCTGTGGTATTGCCGCATCCGCAAGCTTGACGACGACTTCCACCGCACGGAGCGCCAGCGCAAGGTGATGAACGCGATCATCAGGCAGGCGCTGCACCGCAACCCCTTTGAGCTGCTCAAAATCGTGGAACAGATACTGCCGATGATCAACACCAGCATGAGCCGCAACGACCTGCTTTCCGTCGGCTTCTCTTCCGTCTTCAACTTTATCGGCGGCAAGAATCCGCAGCAGCAGATTCCTGCGGAGGACACCTGGCAGAATCAGCGTGTCGGCGGGCAGGACGTTCTGAAGATGGATCTGGAAAAGAACGCGGCCGTTCTGAAGGATTTTCTCTATTGATTTCAACTGCTTTGCGCATCGGATGTCCGGTGCGCTTTTTCCATGCTTGCATTTTGTGCCGCCGGTATGCTATACTATCCATGTTAACCGAAAGGAATGATCTGATGGCACAGGATCCCGGACCGCGGCAGCTGCAGGTCCAGACCATAAAAAGCATATTGCAGTTCAACGCGGTGCGCAATCCCGGCGCGCCTGCTTTGCTGCTGCGCGGCGCCGACGGCGCCCCGGAACGCGTGTCCTACCGCAAGCTGCTCAACGCCGTGAACCGGCTGGGCACTGCGCTGCTGCACCGCGGGCTGGGCGGCGCAAATATTGCCGTTGTGGGCAAAAACAGCGCCGACTGGTGCCGCGCGTTCCTTGCGGTTGTCTGCGGCACCGGCGCCGCGGTTCCCGTTGATCGGGAAATGACCGCTGACAGCATGCTGCACCTGTTCCGCTTTGCGTCTGTTAAAGCGGTTTTTGCCGACAGAAAAACGCTGGATAAGCTTTTGAGCGAAGAAAAGAAGCTGTTCAAAAAGCTGCAGCTGTTCGTTCTGGATGAAGAACAGGCGGGCGATTTTCCGACCGTTCTGCAGCTGACGGAGGAAGGGGAGTCGCTGATTGACGAGGGAGACGACACGTTCCTTCACCGCACGATCGACCCGGACGCCATGGCCGTTCTCGTCTTCACTTCCGGCACCACCGACCGCGCAAAAGGCGTGATGCTTTCCAACCGCAACCTGTGTTCCGATCTGATGCTCGTTTCAAGGCGCGCGGATCTCACGCAGCAGGATTCCACGCTGTGCGTGCTGCCGCTGCACCACGCCTATCAGCTGACCACCATGCTTCTGATTCTCTATGTCGGCGGCGCCGTCAGCTTTTGCCCGGGGCTTCGTTCCATTTCGCGCGATCTTTCCTATTATTCGCCGACCGTGTTCGTGACCGTTCCGCTGATGCTCGAAAAGATGCACAAGAAGATTTTTGAGCAGCTTTCTAAGCAAAGCGGCATTCAGCGCGCGTTCACGACCGGCAGATTGTCCAGCTTGCTCGAGCGGTTTGACTGGGCAGATTTCAGGCGATTCGTCTTTAAATTGATACACCGGGCCTTCGGCGGCAGACTTCGTATGATCATCTGCGGCGCTGCGCCGCTGAACCCCGACATCGCGCGCGACTTCGCTTCGTTCGGCCTGCCCGTGCTTCTCGGCTACGGCCTGACGGAATGCAGCCCCATCGTCACGTGCAACAGCCTTGCGCACCCGCTGCCGGATTCCGTCGGCAGACCGCTGGACGACGTTTCGGTCAGAATCATCGACCCGGACGAAAACGGTTCCGGGGAGCTTTGCGTCAAGGGTCCCGTTGTCATGCTCGGCTATTATAAAAACAAAAAGGCGACCGCTGCCGTGCTGCGCGACGGCTGGTTCCATACCGGCGACCTCGGATACTGTGACGCGGACGGGAATTATCATATCACCGGCCGTTCCAAGAACGTGATTGTGACGAAGGGCGGAAAGAACATCTACCCGGAGGAACTGGAGGCCTATCTGAACAATGACCCCGTCGTGCTCGAATCGCTGATTTTCGGCGAAGCGAAGGACGGAGACGAAACCGTTGCCGTCGAGGTCGTGCCGGACGAGGACGCCATCCGCGAAAAAACCGGCAAGGAAGAGCTCTCGTCCGACGACGTGCAGAAGGCTGTCCACGACGTGATCCGCCGGCTGAACCGCATTCTGCCGAACTATAAAACCATTCGCCGCGTGCAGATCCGCAGGGAAAAGCTTGCCCGCAACGGCACCCAGAAGGTCACGCGGCACAAGGAAGAAGCCGATCCCCCTGATGAATCGTTCAATACAAAGGAGACTTCAAAATGAAACGAATCCTATCTTTGCTGCTCTGTCTTGTTCTGGTCGTCGGCGCTGTCTGCGCCGTCTGCGCCGCCGGGGACGATCAACCGCAAAGCGCTTTTCTGATCAGCATGCCCGTGCGCTTTCGGCAGACCGAAGCGCGCAAGCTGCTGCAGATGGTCAACGATTTCCGTACCGGCAGCGACGCGTGGTACTGGAACAAGGACGATACGACCAAGTTCAGCGCGTCCGGGCTGAAAACGCTTTCCTATGACTATGAGCTGGAGCAGATCGCCATGCAGCGCGCTGCGGAACTGGCGCTTCAGTTTTCCCACACAAGGCCGAACGGCAAGCTCTGCTTTGACGCCTACGGCGAACGGAACTCCGCCGCGGAGAATATCGCCGCCGGCCAGAAAAGCGCGCAGGAAGTGCACGATGACTGGCGCGAGGACAACGAGCCATATCTCGGTCAGGGACACCGCAGAAACCTGCTGTCGGCAGACGTCGAGGCGGTCGGCTTCGGCTGTGTGGAATACGGCGGCATGACCTATTGGGCGGAGGCGTTCGGCAAGCCCGCTTCTTCCGCTGCGCCCACCGCCGCGCTCGACGCAGAGGTTTCCGTTACGATCGAGATCGATCCTTCGCAGCTGACGGTTTATGAGGTGCGCCTTTCCGAAACAAAGATGGAGCTGACCGTCAGCACCACGCAGGCTTTGCCAGCGGCCGCGCTGCGTCTTCGGCTGAACGAGGGCCTTTCCGACGTGATCCTGACGCCGCAGGTCGACTGGGTCAGCAGCGACCCTTCGGTCGCAGCAGTTGACAAGCAGATGCTGTTCGCCGCCGGGCCCGGCGACTGCACGCTGAAGGGCAGCGTATTCGACAATCCCGTGTCGGTGCCCGTTTCCGTCAGAAACAAAGCGCCCGCCGAGCCGACAGAGCCAACAACGCAGGAGCCGGAGACGGAGCCGACGACGCCGTCGCCCACCGAACAGCCGACAACACATACGCACGTGCCGGAAATTCTCCCGCCCGTGACGCCGACCTGCCTGACGACCGGCCTGACGGCCGGCTCCCGCTGCAAGGAATGCGGCGAGATTCTGGAAAAGCAAAAGACAGTCCCGATGCTGGCGCATGCCTACACAACGAAGCTGACGAGAGCGCGCTATCAGAAGGCCGGCAAGGTCGTGAGCACCTGTTCGATGTGCGGCAAACGTGAAACGAGGGTGATCCCCGCGGTTGCGAGCATCCGGCTGACCGGCACGAAATACATCTATGACGGCCGGCGGCACACGCCGAAGGTGCGCATCATGGACGAAGCCGGCAAGAAGCTGCAGCGCAACGTCGATTATAAGCTGACCTATCCGGCCGGCCGGCGCGACGTCGGCGATTACCGGATCCGCATTCAGTTTATCGGCGACTACAAGGGCACCAAATCCGCGGAGTATAAGATCCTGCCCGGAAAAGTGACGAAGCTGACGGCGAAACCGGGCGTCAAAAGCGCAGCGCTGTCGTGGAACGCCGTGCCCGGCGCGACGGACTATATCGTTTATTATTCCGAGACTGAAAAGGGCGGCTACCGCATGCTCGGCTCCACGACGAAGACGAGCGCATCGATGGTACGGCTCGACGCCAAAAAGGTCTATTATTTCCGCGTCAGAGCCGTTGCGAGCGTTGACGACAAGCAGTGGAACGGCGCCATGTCTGCGGCGGTGCGCGTTGTTGCAAAATAATTGCAATGATTTTGACCTAAGTCTTGATTTTTCGTCATAGCAATGTTATAATACCGATGCTTTTTGCAAAAGCGTGAATTGAATATCCGATTGAAGGCTGCAGGAGATGCGCCCAGGCGCAACCGAAGGAATGAAACTCTCAGGTGTCCGGAACGGCTGTTTCCGTTCAGACAGGACTGCAGACCGGACGGGACTTTGGAGAAGCTGCGGAACGGATTTGCTTCGTTTTCCGCGGTGCCGAAGGTGAAAGCGCACGGCGCGAATCTCTCAGGCAAAAGGACAAAGTTACAGCTCTCGGCAAAAGCGCGGCACAGCCGTGCGCCGGAGCTTTGCGTTGACCTGAAGAAAGCGAACTGTGCGCAACGGCACGGTTCGCTTTTTTGCATGGGCGCAAACAACAGGTTTGCCCTGCGGCGTCAGGGCAAGGGAAGGATGGAGTATGGAACAGTTTTTTGAAAAAGTTGCGCAGGTCAACGACGCGGTCAACGGCGTCGTGTGGGTCAAGATCGGCTTGTTTTTGCTGATCGGCGCAGGCATCGTCATGACGGTCTGCAACCGGTTTTTCCAGGTGTCGCACCTCGGTCACTGGTGGAAAGAGACCATCGGCAGTCTGTTCGGCAAGGGCAGCGCATCGCGCCTGAAGACCGACAGAAAGAGCATTTCGCAGTTTCAGGCGCTTTGTACCGCGCTTGCCGCTACCATCGGCACCGGCAACATCGCCGGCGTTTCCGCGGCGATTGTGATCGGCGGCCCCGGCGCCGTGTTCTGGATGTGGGTCGCGGCCTTTCTCGGCATGATGACCAACTATTCCGAAAACGTGCTCGGCATCTTTTATCGCCGGCGCAACCGGGACGGCGAATGGTCGGGCGGCGCCATGTATTATCTAGCGGACGGCCTCGGCAGCAGAAAAGGCATGAAATGGCCCGGCAGGATTCTTGCGGTGCTGTTTGCCGTGTTTGCAATTCTCGCTTCGTTCGGCATCGGCAACATGGGCCAGATCAACAAGATTACGCTCAACCTGCAGTCAGCGTTTTTCAAGGATGAAACCGTTCTCGGCACCGTTTCCGGCATTCCGGTCATCCATCTCGTGATCGGCGTGGTTCTGATGATCGTTGCTGCCCTCATCATTATCGGCGGCCTGCAGCGGATCGCGGCCTTTGCAGAGCGCGTTGTGCCGTTCATGTCCGTGCTGTATGTCATCGGCGCGCTCGTGATCTGCATCATGAACTACCGCAACATCGGCGCAATGTTCGTGGCCATCTTCCGGTTTGCGTTCGGCGTCAAGGCGGTTGCTGGCGGCGCGGCCGGCGTAGCGATCAGCCAGGTGATTACGCAGGGCTGCAAGCGCGGCGTGTTTTCCAACGAAGCCGGTCTCGGCTCCTCGGTCATGGTGCATTCCTCGTCCAACGTAAAAGAGCCTGTCCGTCAGGGCATGTGGGGCATTTTTGAAGTATTCTTCGACACCTTCGTCGTCTGCACGATGACGGCCATCGTCGTACTGTCGTCCGGCCATATCGACCTGCAGACCGGCTTTGTCAAAGAGGGGATTCAGGACGCTACGCTTGTGGCGCAGGTGTTCGGCGAAGCTTTCGGCTACGTCGGCGAGGTCTTCGTGGCGCTCGCCATGCTGCTCTTTGCGTTCACCACGGTGCTCGGCTGGTCGCAATACGGCACCAAGGCGTTTGAGTATCTGTTCGGTACGAAAGCAACGCTCATCTATAAAATCGTTTTCGTGCTGATGATTATTTCCGGCGCGGTGATGACCTCTTCGCTTGCGTGGGATATTTCCGATACGTTCAACGGTCTGATGATGATTCCGAACCTGATCGGCGTCGTGGCGCTGTTCCCGGTGGTGTCGCGCATCACGCACAACTACGTGCAGCGCGTCATTCAGAACAAGAAGATCGATCCGATGCTTTCCTATGATCCGGAAATCGAAAAGGAAATGGCGGCTGCGATCGCGCTGGAAAACGCCGCGGTCGTTTCAGCCGAAACCGCCGAATAACGGATGCACAGCGGGGACAGGGCGTCTGTTTTTCCCAAAAAGCACTTGACAAAGGGCCGCGGCATCGCGTATAATTTGTTGCAGCCAAAGCCGGTGTGGCGGAATTGGCAGACGCAAGGGACTTAAAATCCCTCGGTAGCAATACCGTACCGGTTCGAGCCCGGTCACCGGCACCAAAGACAGAACCTGCAGTTTGTGCGGGTTCTGTCTTTTGACATTCACGGAAGAAAATGTTAAAATTTAAAGAAAGTTCATATTTTACATCTTCTTTTGTTGGACATTTGTTGGACATTCTATGCTATAATAGAACAAGATTTTAACATACAACAGATTCGGCGTCCCGGCGGGGGAAAGGAGCTCCTACATGAACGAAGGTTATTTTGACGGAAGCATGCCGCGCCCTGTGCTGGAATACTATCTTTCGCACGCCGCATCCGCGCAGTGGATCTCCATGAGCGACACGCTTGACGACGATATCCGCGTGATATTGAAAACCGGGCTCAAGTTCCTGGGCCGCGCCGCCGGTATCTGGAAGGGCGACATGCCGGAAGAGGCGCATTTCGCCAGGGTGAAGGAGGCGGCGGACCGCATTCACGCCGCAGACCCCGAAGTGATTCTGCAGGCCTGCATCTTTGAGGCGATCTATCGCGAGGACGTGGAAAACGTGCCCGTGCCCGCCTGGGTGTTCGAAGCCTTCGGACTGCCTGCCGAAGAGCGAAACTTCCGCTATGACGCCTGCCTGTTTGCGCCCGACGCCGGCACGTGGGACGTCATGCCGGATATTTCGCAGACCGAAACGCAGCTGTGGTTCTACTATCGCGGCAGACGCTACATTGACGCCGGCTATGAAGCGTTTCACATGGGACAGATTCACCTCTATACCGGCCACGACCGCGGCTATCAGGCCATCGGCAGGGTGATCGGTATGCTGCGCGAGTACGGCAAGCTGCACGCGCGGCGCCATAAGGTGCTGTTTGACGCGCATTCCCACAGCCTTGTCGTGGACGGAAAGAGCCTGCTGGATTACAATGCGATGCCGCTGACGCGGTTTCCGATTCTCGACCGATCGGGCGAAAAGCTCGTGCTGGTCCGCGAAGGCAAGTCCGGCGGCGGCGTCTCGCCCGAGGGCGTCTATGAAAAGTCGCTGCCGTTTCTCTATGAATATGACAACTGGGGCGGCAGGGACAAATGGGCCTATGAGAACCAGAGCTATGAGGAGCGCGCCTGGAACCAGTGGTGGGGCGGCGATCAGATCTCCTGGTTTGCTGCGCAGCCGGAAGAGGCGCGCAATAAGTTCCTCGACTACACGCTGAAGTGGACGGCTGTAAATAACCCCGACGGCTTTTTCCTGTTTCCGCTTCTGCGCGGGATCGGGCCGGGCTGTGTGGGCGACAGCTGCAACTATAAGATGAACAACCGCTCCGACGCCTGCCCGAACGGCTTCTCGCAGGAGGACGCCGCCGCGCGGCTGCTGCACGCCGGATATGACAAATACAGAGCCTACGGCAATCCCTCCATGCTCGAATACGGCTGTCACGAGGCCGACGATCCCGCCACGGGTGTGCGATACCCCGAAAAGGTCGTTGTCTACGGCAGCTTTCAGCCTTATGTCGGCGCAGTCAGGGACGATTCCAACTCCGAGATCACGCGCATGTATTATATCGGCGACGGCAGGTATACGTTCTCGTTTGTCATGCCGTATGCCGGCGAATATGACTTTGCTGTTTCCACCTGGGGTACGCTGTCCGCCTGTGTCAGTACGTCGCATCTGTTTCCGTTCAGCGGCACCGGCAACAAAGGCAAATTGATCATTCCGCAGGACAACACGGTTGTGCGCGTGCGTTTTGACTATATGACTTGTGAGATCACGGTCGATATGATCGATTGAGGAGGGGCGAAATGAAGGATTTTATCAGTTTCATTTTCATGATCGCTGCGGCAAGGGCCGCTTTGTCGCTGCTGCAGTTTTTCCTGCGGAAGAAAACGATCCGGCCCGTGTCCCGCGGGCTGATGATAGTTGCCAAGGCATTGCTTGCGATCGCGCTTGCCGCTCTGCCCATGGCCGGCCCTGTGGTTCTGCGCCCCGTGCAGCCGCTGATGATGGCTGCCTACGTGGTGTTTTTGGCCGACGCGGCTGCCGATTTTTTGTACTCCGTCTTCCTTGCCATCCGCAAAGGGAAGCGTTCCTTCGGCGTTTTTCAGGCTGTCAGCGTCTGCTGCTGCGCGCTGTTCTTTCTATATGGCTTTTTGAACATGCAGATCGTAAAGCCAAAAGATCATACTTATACGTCCGACAAGCTGACCGATACGCATAAGATCGTGTTTGCCGCGGATATCCACGTCGGTTCCGCACAACTGTTTTCCACCACGCAGAAGACGGTGGAATCCATGAAAGCGCAGCAGCCGGACTGTGTGATCCTCGGCGGCGATATCATGGATGATTACACCACAAAAGAAGAAATGCAGCAGACGTTTGCCTTGTTCTGTGATTTCGGCTGCCCGGTCTATTTTGTCTACGGCAACCATGACCTGCAGGGCCATGCCGAATATGCCATCGGTCACCAGTATACACAGGATGAATTCGAGCAGGCAATGATAGACAATGGTATCGTTCTTCTTAAAGACGAGTTTGTTCAAATATCGTCAGATCTTCTGATTCTCGGCCGCAATGATATTTCGGACGCCGTACATCGGGCGGATCCGATCAGCCTTGTAAATCCCGATCCGGATGCTTATCTCGTTGTTGTTGACCACCAGCCGTCGGAGTTCGTCAAAAAGAACATGACGCTCGGCACGGATCTGCAGCTTTCCGGCCACACGCACGCCGGTCAATTATTCCCGCTCGACCTGCTTTACAGCCTAATCGGATACGTTTACGGTGATTATGAAGCAGACGGCGCGGTGATGAATGTCAGCGCAGGCGCCTGCGGCTGGCGTGTGCCGCTGCGGACGGCCGCCCACTGTAACTACGAAGTGATTACCCTGCAGCCTGCAGCGGAATAACGGAGGGGAACGATATGGTCTATTATCTCGCAATCGACATCGGCGCTTCATCCGGCCGCCATATTCTGGCGCATTTTGAAGAGGAACGGATTGTGCTGGAAGAAGTCTATCGGTTCGAAAACGGCATTCACGCCGAAAACGGCACGCTCGTCTGGGACGTCGGCCATCTGTTCGACGAGGTGAAGGCGGGCATCGCTGCCTGCAAAAAGCTCGGCAAGATTCCGCAGACGGTCGCGATCGATACCTGGGGCGTCGATTATGTTTTGCTGGACGCCGACGGTCGGGAGATCCTGCCTGCCGTTGCCTATCGCGACAAGCGCACCGCAGACGCGCAGGCGCCGGTCTCGGCGCTGATTCCGCCGCAGGATCTGTATGCAAGATGCGGCATCCAGCACCAGAATTTCAATACGATCTATCAGCTGTACTGCGACAAGCAAAGCGGAAAGCTCGGCAGGGCAAAGCGCTTTCTGATGATGCCCGATTATCTTTCCTACAAGCTGACAGGCGTGTGCAAAAACGAATACACCAACGCAACGACAACGAATCTTGTCAACGCCGAAAGCAAGGCGTGGGACGACGGTCTGCTCGGCCTGCTCGGCATCGATCCGGGTCTGCTGCAGCCGCTTTCGCAGCCCGGCACGGTCGTTGGCCCGTTCAAACAAGAGATTCAGGCGGAGGTCGGCTTTTGCGCAACCGTGCTTCTTGCCCCGAGCCACGACACGGCCTCGGCGGTTGCCGCCTGTCCGCTCGACGATGACAGCGTCTATCTTTCCTCCGGCACTTGGTCGCTGATCGGCACGGAGAACGGGCAGCCGATCCTTTCGGAAGAAGCCCGCAAGGCCAACTTCACCAACGAGGGCGGCGTGGAATACCGTTTCCGCTTCCTCACGAACATCATGGGTATGTGGCTGTTCCAGAACATCCGCAGGGAAATCGGCAAAAAGCTCACCTATGACGAGATGATGCAGCTTGCCATGCAAAGCGATTACCGCAAGACGTTCAACTGCAACGACAGCACGCTGACCGCGCCCGACAGTATGATCGGCGCCATTCAGGCGCTGCTCGGCGAAGAGCTCCCGCTTTGCGACGTGCTTTCGGCCGTTTATCACTCGCTTGCCGCTTCTTATCAGGCTGCCGTTGCGCAGATTGAACGGCTTTCCGGCAAGCAGATCGGTAAAATCCTGATAGTCGGCGGCGGCAGCAAGGACCGCTATCTGAACGAGCTGACCGCGCGCGTGACCGGCAAAACGGTGATGACGGGGCTTTCGGAGGCGACGGCGCTCGGGAATCTGCTCTCGCAGATCATGTATGACCGCGACATGACGCTCTCGGAAGCGAGAAATACAGTCAGAAAATCATTTCCGATAAAGGAGACGACGATATGAACAGATATGACGAAGCAAAAAACCTCTACGCCGCGCTCGGCGTTGACACGGACGCGGCGCTGAACGCCCTGAAGGACGTCTGCATCTCCGTGCACTGCTGGCAGGGCGACGACGTGATCGGCTTTGACTGCGGCGAAAGCCTGTCTGGCGGCATTCAGACGACCGGCAACTATCCCGGCAGAGCGCGGACGCCGCAGGAGCTGATGGCGGACCTTGACAAAGCGTTTTCTCTCATGCCCGGCAAAAAGAAGCTGAACCTGCACGCCAGCTACGCCATCTTTGAAGACGGCGAAAGGGCGGAGCGCAACAAGCTGGAGCCGAAGCATTTTTGCAAATGGATCGACTTTGCAAAGGCGCGCGGCATGGGCATCGACTTCAACCCCACGTTCTTTGCGCATCCGATGGTCAAGGACAATCTGACGCTTTCCTCGCCGGATGAAACTGTGCGCAGATACTGGGTGGAGCACGGACAGGCCTGCATCCGCATCAGCGAAGCATTTGCGGAAGAAACCGGCGTTCCCTGCGTCATGAATATCTGGATCCCGGACGGCTGCAAGGATATCCCCGGCGACAGGCTTGGCCCGCGCGCACGGTTCAAACAGTCGCTGGACGAGATTCTTTCCGTTCCGTATGACAAATCAAAGGTTTACGTGACGCTGGAAAGCAAGGTGTTCGGCATCGGGCTGGAAAGCTACACCGTCGGTTCCGCGGAGTTCTGTCTGAGCTATTCCGCTAAGAACGGCATCACGCCGCTCATGGACAACGGGCATTACCATCCGACGGAGGTGGTCAGCGACAAGATCTCCTCGCTGCTGCTGTTCAACGATAAAATCGCGCTGCACGTCACGCGTCCCGTTCGCTGGGATTCCGACCACGTGGTGCTGTTTGACGACGAAACCAGAGAGATTGCCAAAGAGATCGTGCGCAACGACGCGCTGGACCGCGTCTTTATTGCAACGGACTATTTTGACGCCTCCATCAACCGCATCTCCGCGTGGATCACCGGTATGCGCAACGTGCAGAAGGCGCTGCTGTTTGCGCTGCTGCAGCCGAACGACAAGCTCAAAGCGCTGCAGGACGCGGCCGATATGACGGCGCTGATGGTGCTGCAGGAGGAACTGAAGACCGCTCCCTTCGGCGACGTCTGGCAGGAATACCTGCGCAGGGAAAACGTCAAAGCGGATTATCTTTCCGAGATCAAAGACTATGAAAAGAAAGTGCTGGTGAACCGCGTATGAAAGACATTCTGACCGCACCGTCCCTGCAGGAATTCTGCAGAACAACATCGAATATGTACCGGCTCGGCTGGGACGAGCGCAACGGCGGCAACATCAGTCTGCTGCTGGACGAAGCACAGGTCGGCGCCTATCTGGACCTCGATCACGTCATCCGCACCATCCCGACCGGCTTTGACGCAAAGGCGCTGATCGGAAAGCTGTTTCTTGTTACCGGCACGGGCAAGTATTTCAAGAACATGGAGCGCGACCCCGAAACCAACCTCGGCATCATCCGCATTGCGAAGGACGGCACGACAGCCGAGCTGCTCTGGGGCTACGCCGATGGCGGCAAATTCACCAGCGAGCTGCCGGCGCATCTGATGAGCCACATGGCGCGCCTTTCGGTCAACCCCGAAAACCGCGTGGTCATGCACTGCCATCCGACCTATACGCTGGCCATGAACTATGTGCACGAGCTGGATGAAAAGAAGTTCACCCATACGCTTTGGGAGATGTGCACCGAATGCATCGTCGTTTTCCCCGACGGCGTCGGCGTGCTGCCGTGGATGCTTTGCGGCACCAACGAGATCGGCGAGGCGACTGCGGAAAAGATGAAGGAATTCCGTCTGGTGGTCTGGGGCATGCACGGCATCTACGGCGTCGGCAAGGACCTTGACGAAACCTTCGGCCTGATCGAGACCGTGGAAAAGGCGGCGCAGATCTATATGCTGACCGCGCACCTGCCGCGCGTCAACACGATCAAAGACGACGAGCTGCAGGTGCTTGCCGAAGCGTTCGGCGTCAACTATCGCAAGGATTATTTGAATCTGTAACAACGGCGCAAAGGAGAGAGCATCTATGAACAACATCTTTTCCGCAAACTGGATCAAAGCAAAACGCAGCAACGGAAAATGTGTCACCGATTTTCACCGCGCGTTTCAGCTGCGCAAAGACGTTGCTTTTGCCGAGCTGTCGCTGACCGCGCACGGCGTCTTTGTTGCGCGGCTGAACGGTATGCGGATCGGGGAAGACATCCTCGCGCCGGGCTGGACTGTCTATCAGAAACGGCACCAGTATCTGACCTATGACGTGACAAAGCTGCTGCAGACCGGCGAAAACCGGCTTTCGGTCGGCGTCGGCCGCGGCTGGTTCTTCCATCAGGCAAAGGAGTTTGCTTCCAAAAAGCTCAAAAGCGACGAAGCGGCGCTGATCTGCGCTCTGACCGTCCGCTATGAGGACGGCAGCGAAGACGTGATCGTGTCTGACGAAAGCTGGCAGACCTCGCGCAGCAACGTCGTGTTCAACGATATCTATGACGGCGAAACGCTCGATCTGACCGCGCGGGCAGCCGCCCGCACGCCGGCGGTCTGTGTGGTTTATCCCAAGGAGATTCTCATTCCCGCGGAGGGCGCGCCGATCCGTGAGCAGGAGCGCATTCCCGGACAAAAGCTGATCGTGACGCCGAAAGGCGAGCTTGTCATCGATTTCGGCCAGGAGGTCACCGGCTATGTTTCGTTTTCGGCCAAAGCGCCGCGCAAGACGGAGATCTGCCTGCAGCATTTTGAAATGCTCGACCGTGACGGCAACGTCTATACCGAGAATCTGCGGTCCGCAAAGCAGCAGTTCCGCGTCATTTCCGGCGGCAAAGCGTTCACCGTCAAGCCGGAATACACGTTTTACGGCTTCCGCTACGTGCAGGTGATCGGCCTTGAGCCCGTTGACCCCAATGCCTTCACCGCCGTGGTGGTACATTCCGATATGAAACGCACCGGCTATTTTTCCTGTGCCGACGATCTGCTCAATCGGTTTGCCTCCAACGTCCTGTGGGGCCAGAAGGGCAACTTCCTCGACGTACCGACCGACTGCCCGCAGCGCGACGAACGCATGGGCTGGACCGGCGACTGCGAAATGTTCTGCCGCACGGCCGCCATCAACTACGACGTGCGCGATTTCTATGACAAGTGGTACAACGACGTCGCCGCCGATCAGCACGACGACGGACTGATTCCGCACGTGGTGCCGAACGTCCACCGCTTTATCGGCAACAATGCCGGCGCTCCTGCCTGGGACGACGTGGCGACCGTGCTGCCGTGGGAGCTTTACGTTGCCTACGGTGACAAAAAGCGTCTACGCCGCCAGTTCCCGACCATGAAGAAATATGTGGACGGCATGATCGCGCGCTGCCGCGACAAAAACGCGCCGCCCGAAAAAGAATTCGCCCGGCCGTGGACGACGGAAGGCTACGGCGACTGGCTGAGCCTTGAGGATCTCAGCCGCGAGCACGGCGTCGGCGAAACTGACCGCGGCCTGATTGCAACCGCCTATCTGTGCTATGGTTTGCAGACGCTGATCAAGGCGAGTCAGGTTCTGCATTACGACAGCTCCTGGTATGAATACGTGCTGACCCATGTGCGCGCGTTCTTCCGCGACGCCTATATGGAAAACGGCCGTATGAAGCAGGATCTGCAGACGGCCATGGTGCTGGCGCTGATTTTTGATCTTTCCGACGACCCGGCCGAAACAGGCAGACAACTGGCCGAAAACGTGCGCAGGCTCGGCCGCCTGACGACCGGCTTCATCGGCGCCACCCATCTGCTGGACGCGCTGACGATTGCGGGCGAAGACACGCTGGCGGTCGATCTGCTTCTGCGCACGGAATATCCCTCGTGGCTCTATGCCGTCACCATGGGCGCAACGACGGTCTGGGAACGCTGGAACGGCATGTATCCCGACGGTCACTTTGCCTCGGCCGGCATGAACTCCTTTAATCATTACGCCTACGGCAGCGTGTTCTCCTGGATGTTCCGCCGTCTGGCCGGCATTCAGCCGGTGGAGGGCTCGCCCGGTTATCGCACGATCCGCTTTGCACCCGCGCCGGATCCGCGGATTCCCTGGGTACGCGCGGCGATCGACACGGATTACGGCAAGGTCTCGTCCTATTATGAAAAAACGGGGACTGGCTGGCGCTTCACCTTTACGGTGCCCGGCGGCTGCATTGCGAAAGCCGATCTGTTCGGCGCCATCTATACGCTGCATCCCGGCGAAAACGTCATCACGGTGGAATAACGCACAAAAAGAAAAGAACCTTTGCTTTCACATGCAAAGGTTCTTTTTCAATGCCTTAATCTGCGCCGTAATGGGCGCACAGCGCGTCGTATTCCTGTTCGGTGATCTCGACAGCGTGGCCGTGCTTGAAGCCGTAGGGGAACGAAAACGCTTCGTCTGCGCGACGGAACGACGCGTCCCCGACAGCGTCGGACAGGAAGGGAACGTAGCCCATCTTTTCTTTTTCACAGCCGAAGAAGTCGAGCATCAGGCACCATTTGCCGTCCGGCATGCAGAGCGTCGTGGGCGCTTCATAGGCGCCCGGCTGCGGCAGGGATTCCAGATAAGCCTGAAACGCATCGTCGTTCTCATACGGCCCGTAAAGCGAGCCGGACGTCGCGTGCAGGTTCACGGACGGGTTGTTGCTGTTCTTGTAGAAGAGATGATAGACGCCCTGATGCTTTACCAGGTGGGAATCCAGAATCTCGTTTTCTTTTGTGAAAAACAGCTGCGGCTGCGTGAACGATCGGAAGTCCTTCGTGGTGCAGCAGTAAATGGACATGTGGTTGAAGCCGTCTGCGCGGACGGTGGAGCCCCAGTGGACGAGGTATTCCCCGGCGGCGTCGTCATAGAACACTTCGGGCGCCCAGAGACAGCCGAAGTCGTCCCGCCCGAAAAAGACCAGTTCCTGCTCGGAGAAGGTGAGCAGATCCTCGCTGCGCCAGAGCGACAGGCGTTTGCTGCCGCAGTGGTTCAGCTGCTTCCAGTCGACGTTGTGGTTTTCATCCATGTGGCGCACGATGCACAGATCGGTGGTCAGCAGCACGAAGCCGCCTTGCTTCAGCCGCACGATTTCAATATCGCGGCAGCCTAGATCGCCCATCCGGCTGGTGAGCACGGGTCTGCCGCCGTTGAGCGCGTGCCAATGATACCCGTCGCGGCTGGCAGCGAAGTGCACCTGCTCGCCGTCGACCGTCAGCTTTTCACGAAAATGAACAAACAGATAGGGCATGGCGTCGGTTATTCCGCACGCTGCGCGCCGTAATTGACGTCGACAGCCTTCTTGAACAGGTGATGGTCGTATTCCGGTCTCCACTGATCGCCGAGCTCCGTGTTGTCCTTGAACGCATCTTTTTCGGCGGCCACGTTGATTGCGTTGACGCCTTTGACCTCGCCGTCCTCGTTATAGCAGGTATCCCAGAACGCGTGGTGTCCGATATGCGTCACAGAGGCGGGGATATACATGTAACTGAGGCCCTGATCGTAGGTGAACGCGTCGGAACCGATGTATTCCAAACCGTCCGGCAGGGAGGGATAGGACGCGGCAAACGAAGCAATGGCCTCCGCCGTTGTGTCTTCCACCGGAGCGTCGCTTCTGTAGCCGTAGATGTTCTGCAGCACGGTGTTCTTGAACACGGCGAAGGTTTCAATGGTTTTGAGCCCTTCGGGCAGATACAGATCGACGATGTTGGAATAGTTCAGACACAGTTCGCCCAGCGTTGTAACGGTGGAGGGTACGACGTAGGTGCGCGTTTCTTTGTTGTATTTGGCAAGAAACGCTTCGTCATAGGTTTCGGTCGTGCCCCAGAGTTCTTCCATCGGCTTGCCGTTGTCATCCTTCAGGTCGGTGTAGCCGAACTTTTCGCGCAGATACTTGTCGTGATCGATCGGATAGCAGATCAGCGTGGTTTTGTCTTTGTTGTAAAGCACGCCGTCCACGTCGCAGTAGGCCTCGTTCTCGGGCGCGACTTTGATATTGCGCAGCGCCCAGCAGCTGTAGAACGTTTTGCCGCTGATTTCCTTCACGTCCTTGCCGATGGTGATTTCCGTAATCATCTCGTCACAGTTGAACGCGAACTCATGCAGAACCGTGATCGGTTTTGCGTCTTCCGTCTGCGCCTTGTCGATCGTCAGCGTGGTGATGTTGCCCGGATTCGAGAACTTGACCAGCTCATACGTGCCGTCGTCGAGCACGTTGTATTTGTAGGTTTCATTGTGCACGGCGCGCAGGCTGAAGAAGATTGCAAGGCCAATCGCAATCAGCAGAATGATGACGACGAACACTTTCTTCTGACGAAAGTTTTTGACCGGTTTGCCGATGCGCGGCTCCTGCAAGCCCTCAATGTGATAGGTCCAGATTTCGTCTTCGGGGATATCGAGCGTATAGGCGGGCGCCTGGGCGGCTTCCTCCTTTGCTTCCTTTGCCAAAAAGTCTTCCTGCTGCGGGGCTTTCTTTTCTTTTTTGCTCATGTCAGCACCTCCTCCGGCAAGTCTTCGGGCACAATGTCGCCGTTGGCCGCCTGTTCTGCTTCCAGCTGCTTGCGCGTCACTTCTTCGCGGCGGCGCAGCACTTCAATGACCTTGAACTGCTTGTCGTCGGTGTAATCCCAGAAGAAGAAGGGAATTGCCATCAGAAGGTAACCGATCGAGTCGATGATGAGCGGAATGACGATGATCTTCACACGCGTGGAATCGAGGAAGAGCACGTCCCAGTTGCTGTTGAAGCCGTAGCGCAGCAGCATCAGGGGAATGATCAGGCTGACAAAGGAGACGATCGGGCCGGTGAACCAGCCGAACACGCCCGAAAAGCTCTCGAGCCGTTCGCCGGAAAGATACATCTGATAGTCGTTGATACGCACGTCCATATCGTGCTGCGCCGTCACGGGTACGGTCTTGCACATTTCCATCAGGATCAGCACCACAACGCAGATCGTGCCGCACAGCATCAGCTTTTCTCTGCAGAACAGAATCGCGCAAACGATGATCAGGTTGCCGATGCCGCGCGAAAGCTGGAAGAAGATCATCAGATGCTTATATTTGAACCGCTTCAGGAAATAGGGCGAAAGCAGGTCGGGCGGCGTGCCGGCGAAGGAGACCAGCGCAACGATCAGACTGTAGGTCAGGCCGCTGAGCCGGAAGGTGTAAAGATACAGAATCGTCGTCAGGCCGAGCATGCCGTTGCCCAGGGAATCCAGAAGCTGATAGACGGTGTTGATCCATTTGTATTTGTTGCTCATGACGCCGAACATGCCGTCCCAGAAATTGATCTGCACCTTCTTTTCCAGCGGCGGCTGCGGGATGCGTTCCTTCACGCGGCCGGCAAAGATCATGGTCAGAATGACGGCCGACACGAAGGTGATGGGGATGACGTAGCGGAACATATTGATGTCCGCCCACTTGTAGCGCAGCATGCCGATAAAGACCGGCAACACGATGGCCAGAATCGAGTTCAGAATGTGAGAGATCTTGATGGGATAGGCGCGGACGAGAATACGCTCGCGCACGTTGGGGCTGATGTTTGTGGCGGCCGCCTCCATCTGGGAGCCGAAGCCGAACATGTTGTAGATTGCAAACAGCAGATTGGCGACCCAGACGCGCGTGACGACGTCGGGGATGTTATAGAACGGCAGCCAGCCGATCAGAATGACCATGATGCATTTCGGGATCGCATCGCAGTACAGGCTGTATTTGTAACGGCCGTATTTCGGAATGAGCTTTTTGCGCCAGAAGATATTGCGCAGTCCGACATAGCCGTTATAGAAGATGTGCGTGCCTAGAATCTTGAACGCCGAGGCGCAGGAGATGCCCTCCAGCGAATTGATGTAGGTCACGAAGGAGCCCGACTGGTTGAACAGCTTCGAAGGGTCGAAGATGATCATGGACAGACCGAGCAGCGTCATGCAAAGATACAGCAGATTCAGCTTGCGCTCGGTCTTTTTCGGCAAAAAGCCGAGATTGTCGCAGACGAACCACCAGATCAGCGTCCAGATATAGCCGAGCGGCATATTGATGATATTGATGATGGAAAACGTCAGGTACGGCAGCTTATAGTGATACATCATCAGATAGCACGACGCGGCAAACGCGATGTATTCCAGCGTTTTTGAACCGGCGTAGTTGCTGCCGACCGAAATAATGACGTCCTTGTATTCCTTATAGGGGACGTATTTTCCGGGTGCGGGTGTGTTCCAGTGCGTTTTGATCTCGCCGAAAAGCCATTTGACTTTTCCGCTGAGATCGGAGATTTTACTCAAAGAACCCACTTCCTTTCTCCGCTATCTTATTCTTTACTATAGAGGAAACTAACCAAAATGTCAAGGTCAAATCATTCTGTTTTTATGAAAAAGAACAAATTGCAGGATTGACAAATGACGCGTTCGGATTTAAAATGGAACCAGCATAAAAGAAAAGAGGAATCATTATGCCGAACAACCGACTGACCAAAAAACGCTCCGGCTTCTCCATGTGGCTGCTCGTCTGGGGCCTCGGCCTTGCCGGCCAGATCTGCTGGAATATGGAGAACCAGTGGTTCAACACGTTCGTCTACGCCAAGATCGGCAAGGATCCGTCCATTATTACGGGCATGCTGATCTGCTCCGCGGCGGCAACGACGTTTTCCACCTTCTTCTTCGGCACCTGGGCTGACCGCACGGGCAAACGCCGGACCTTCATCTCGTGGGGCTACGTGCTGTGGGGCATCTTCACCATCGTTTTCGGCCTGACCCAGTTTATCAGCAGGGATCTTTATCTGCTGATGGCCATTTCCGTGGTGCTGGCCGATACCGTGATGAGCTTCTTTGGCTCCATGGGCAACGACGCCGGCTTCAACACCTGGACAAACGACATCATGACCGACAAAAACCGCGGCGGCATCGGCGCGGCGCTGGCAACGCAGCCCGTGCTCGGTACGATCCTCGGCACCGTGGTCGGCGGCATGCTGGTCGGCGAAAACGACAACTATATGCTGCTGTTCATCGTCATGGGCGTGTTTGTCATCGTGTTCGGCCTGCTTTCCATGCTGACGCTGAACAAAAACGACGACGTTGCGCCGAACAAGGACGGCACGTTCTGGCACCAGTTCCTTTCCGTGTTTAACTTCAAACGCTTTTTCAAACTGAAGGAGCTCGTGCTCGTGCACGTTGCGGTTTCGATCTTCTTCATCGGTTTCAACGTTTACTTTGCCTATATCGGAAACTATCTGATCTATTATCTCGGCTACACCGCGGATATGATGGGCATTATCGAAGCCGTGCCCCTGGTGCTTGCCATGCTGACGGCGATCCCGATCGGGATTCTGATCAACAAAAACAAGCATCCCTACATCGCCGTTGCAGCCATTCTCATCAATATCATCGGACTTCTGATTCTTTATCCGATCAAGGCGCAGAACGTGGACCCGACCGCGATCTTCAACCTGCGCATCTGGCTGGGCATTTTTGTGGTCGGCGTCGGCTATGTGGGCATCCTGCAGACGACCAAGGTCTGGGCCAAGCAGCTCTACCCGGCCAACGCAAAGGGACAGTTCGAGGGCATCTGGATTCTGTTCTTCGTGCTGATTCCGATGATCGGCGGTTCGCTGATCGGTCAGGCCGTGGTCAAGACCAGCGGCGAAACCTTCCTGGAGGAGGCCAGCGGCCAGATGCAGTACGTTCCGAACGGCAACATCTTCATCGTCGGCGCGGCCGTCATTGCGCTGTCGCTGATCCCCGTGCTGCTGACGATCCGCCACCACAAAGCGCGCGCGCTGAAAGAAGCCGGCGACGAATCGGCCGCCTGAGAAAGCAGAATCGCTTCGCTTCCCGCAGCTTCGGCTGCGGGAATCCTTTTTGCAAAAACGGCGTATAACGCGGAACCGGGCGGCATACATTGTACAAAGCCGCGTTGCTGCGAGGCAACCCGTACATCAAAAAAAGGAGCGAGCTTATGGAACTGAAACTGGAACGAGGCGCAATCGACGTTTGCAGGACGGTTGCTTCCTGCAGCGCAAAGCAGCCGTTCGATACGGATCTGACTCTGCCGGATTACTGCGGCGATATCAAACGGATTCTGCACTGCGGCGTGCAGCCGCAGCTGCGCAGCGTGAGCGCGGCGGACGAACGCGCGGCCGCACAGGGGGAAATCACGGTCCGCCTCTTATATTTGAACGAGCAAAACGAACCGGACTGTCTGGAACAGACGCTGCCGCTTTCCGTGCACTGCAGATGCGGCAAAGGCGCCGGCGACGCGGTTTGGTGCGCGGCGGCGTCGGCGGAATACGTCAACTGCCGCGCCGTCAGTCCGCGCAAGGTGCAGCTGGACGGCTCGGTTACCGTCCATTTTGAAGCGTATGAAAAGCAGGCGTTCAGCTTTGTGCAGACCGCGGAGCAATGCGAGACGCAGACGCAGCAGATCGCCTGCAGCCGAATGACCGCGGCGGCGCAGAAGACCTTCGACCTTTCGGAGACCGTGGCGCTCGACGACGCCGAGCCTCCGGTTGCGGCCATTGTTCAGGTGACCGGCACGCCGCTGCTTCAGAGCACGGAAGCGGTCGACGACAAGCTGCTTGTCAAAGGAGAACTCCGGCTCGAAATCATCTGTCTGTCGCAGGACAAAAAGATCCGCCGTGTGTCCCATACGCTCCCGCTCAGTCAGGTAATGGAAGCGCCCGGGCTGCGGGGCGGCGACGCCCTTGACGTGTCCTTGCGCGTTCAGGCGCTGTATGCCGGCCCGAAGCGCGATGCGGACGATGCGCAAAGGCTGCTGGATCTTGCCGCAAAGGTCAGCGCGCAGGTCAAAGGCTTCCGCGACGACAGCGTACAGGTCGTTTCCGACTGCTACGCCACACAGGGCTCGCTTGCGCCGACGTTCAGCGACTGCCGCTTTGCGCGCGCTTTTCCCTTGCTGCCGGCGCAGTTGAACGAACGGCAGAGAACGGACACGGGCGTCAGGGACGGCGCGCTGCTGTTTGCCTCTGTTGCCGGCGTGCAGACGGAAGCGACATTTCGGGACGATGCGTTTCTTTTGATGCATCACGTCACGATGGATCTGCTGATCCGGGGCGGGGAAGACGACGCACAATATCTGACGCAAACGGTCGATCTGGAACAGACGGTTCCGGCGCCCGACGAACTGACCGACCCCGTATTCACGCCGGAAACAACCGTTCTGATGGATGGCGCCCATCTATCGCAGGACGGCACGCTGGAGGCGGCGCTTTCCGTTTCCGTCCGGGGCACGGTCTATGACGGAACCAGCCAGCGGATTCTCACGGACGCGGCCTGCAGCGACTCCGAAGAGGCGCAGACGGCGCAGCTCATTCTGGCGTTCTGCGCCAAAGGCGAGGACCTGTGGTCGATCTGCAAGCGCTACAGAACGCCGGTCGGCGTGGTAAAAGCAGAAAACGCGCTCGACGACGATCTGCTTCCGGAGGACCGGATGCTGCTGATTCCCGCCGCAACATAAAGAAAGCCCGCAGGGTTACCTGCGGGTCGGTTCGGATTCAAGGTTTGATGATGAACAGATACACGGCTGCGCCGATCAGCAGCAGATGCAGCAGAAGCATGCACGGCAAGCCGATCATGAACCTCTTGTGCAGCGTCTTGTGACGGATGCAGCGCATTGTGCAGTATTCCGCAAACGCGCCGCCGAACAGGGCAACGAGAAGCAGCGAGGATTCTGCAATCCGGCGTTTGTTCTTCTGCGCGCGCAGCTTGTCGCTGACGGTCAGCCACACGGCCGCAGCCGAAACGACGAGCAGATAGACGAGCGCGCCGAAAAGCCATTGCTTCGGCGTCATGAGCCGCGCACCAGCACGGTCAGGTCCTGCGGCTCCAGCTCGCAGACGGTACCGTTCTTCTTTTCCGCAATATAATGCGGGTTGACCGTAAACACCGTTGCGCAGCGCGGACAGACGGCAAGGCCCTGCGCCGGCTTTTTGTGCAGATGCGCCACCATGGAGGCGTCCGTGTTTTCAAACAGACGCATCTGAGAAGCGGCGCCGCAGGCCGGGCAAGCCAGTTCGTTGGAGGCGCCGAGATCGCTCGTCTTCAGCTTTTCAATCGTTTTGATCGCCATACCATACACCTTAACGCCGCCCTGCGGCGTCCTTTCTTCTTATTCATGATACACTTTCCATCCCGATTTTGTCAAGAGGTGACGGCGCTGAAACGGCTGCTTTTGCTGATGCTTTGTCTTTGTCTGCTCGGCGGGTGTACGCTGCGGCCGGAGGATGACAACGGGTTTCTGATCTTCCGGGACACAACGGCGCTGCGTGCGGACGCCAGCGAAGAGAACAAGGAGACAGATTCGCGGGAAATCCGCTGCTGCTGGCTGTCGTTTGCGGAGCTGAACCCGAACAGGCTGCTGAATGAAGAGGACTACCTCAACTATCTCAACGGCGTTCTTCAGCCGCTGACGAGGCTCGGCGTCACTGATCTGTTCGTCCACGTCCGCCCGTTTGCCGACGCGATATATCCGAGCGATCTGTTTGAGTCAAGCGCCAGCGTTGTGAAGCGCAGGGGAGACCGTCTGCCCTTTGATTTCTTCGGCCTCGCCCTCGCCCGGGCGAGTGCGCTGCGGATGCGCGTACACGCCTGGATCAATCCCTACAGGATCCTCAGCGACGCGCGAAAACGCGAAGAGATCGGCCGCGATACGCCGCTCGGAAAACTGCTTTCTGATGCGGACGGCGCCGCCGTGATGACAACGGAAAGCGGTCTCTGGCTGCAGCCCGCGTCCCCGACGGCGCAAAAGCTGATTCTGGACGGCGTGCGCGAGCTCTTGCAGCGCTATCACGTCGCCGGTATTCACGTCGATGATTATTTCTATCCGACGGACGCAGGGGAGCAGGACGCCGCATTCTATCGCGACTACGCCGCAGCGGGCGGGACGCTGTCTCTGCATGCATGGCGGTGCGAACAGGTCAACGCGCTTCTCAGAAGTCTTTACCGCACGGTGCATGCGGCCGACGACAGACTGATCTTTTCCGTCAGCCCCGGCGGCAACCCCGACGCAGACGAAGCCGCTTGCTGTGCGGACGCGGCAAGATGGTGCAAAGAGCCCGGATTCTGCGACTGGATCATACCGCAGCTGTATTACGGTTTTGACAATGGGACGATGCCCTTTGCAAAAACGGCAAAACGGTGGGCGTCGCTTTGCAGCGGGGGCGTTCGTCTGATTGCGGGCCTTGCGCTTTATAAAGTCGGGAAGGAAGACGCCTATGCCGGCGAAGCTGGAAAGCGGGAATGGATCCAAGACAGCGGCGTCATTGCCCGGCAGGTGCGGCTGATCCGCAGGCTCGGATATGACGGCTTTTCGCTTTTTTCCGCCCGATTTGTAAATTTTCAGGAAAAAGTGTCGGCAAAAGCGTGTCAAAAGCTCGAACGTGTGTTATAATAAGCCATCAAACGCAAAGGACGTTCCAGATGAAAAAACGACTCCTTCTCATTATTACGGTTGCAGTCGTGCTGCTTTCCGTGGCCGCCGTTGCCGGCATTCTGCTGCATTTCGGGTCGGAACCCGACGCTCCGTTGACGACCGAGGATTTCGGCTTGCTGCTCAATCAGACGTCGGCATCCGCACAGTCGCAGCCGACCGAAGGCACGGACCCGAGCATCGGCAATTATATCGAAACGACAACCGCAGCGCCGACTACGCCCGCTCCGACGACGGCGCCGCTGCCCGCCGGCAGACAGTTCTGCGTCATTACGTCTCCGTTTGCCGATACCTGGAGTGGTCTCGCCTCCGATGATACGTTGCCGCCGATGTGCACCACGCTGGTGCAGGGCACGATCGATTATATCACCGGCCAGTCCCGCGTCTATGACGAGGAGGAAAAGGAGTGGCGCGATTTCTACCTTCTTGCTTCCGGGCGGAAGGTGAGGACCGACGCCGTGCAGTTCCTTTCGCCGGACGCCAATTTCGGCGATAACGCCGTGACGGTGGTATCGTCCGAAACGCAGAACGGCGATCTGGTCATCCGCCTTCGCTGCCTCTGGCAGGCGCCCTACAGCTTTGAATTCTCCGGACAGGAGTATTACACCAAAAACAACAAGCATTACCATATCAATGCATTTACCGCCGATAAAATCCAGTTTACGTTTTATCACACTACCAGTGCGCAGGGTGATATTGACGTTTCGGGCAGCACGACAGTTTCCAACGCCTACTGGACGGTCGACACGGAACACAAGACCGCTTCGCTGACCATGCCGCTGCGCGCGGTCGGCCGCTATTACGGCTACACCATGCGCCGCGAGGCGGACGGCACGCTCTCGCTGACGGTCAAGCGAAAGCCCGCCGGCATCAGCGGCGCGCGCATCATGCTCGATCCCGGCCACGGCGGCAAGGATTCCGGCGCGCTCGGCTTCGGCGGCGCCGTGTATGAATCGCAGGTCAATTTTGCGCTCGCCGTTGCGACCAAGCAGGCGCTGGAGCGCCGCGGGGCAACCGTTCTGTTCACGCGTGTGGACGACGTCTATCTGTCGCTGGAGGAACGCAAACAGATCGCCCGGACGGCGAATCCGGACGTCTTTCTGAGTATTCACTGCAACGCGGCCGAGAACAAAACGCGTTTCGGCACGTCGACGTACTATTTCCGCCCGCTGTCGCAGCCGCTTGCCGCCTCGGTCTATCAGCGTCTGCTGTCGGTCTATCAGAACGATTTCTATGCCGGCGACTGGACACGTCGTTCCAAGGCAGGGGAGGGTGCAAACTTCCATCCGTTCTCCGTCACGCGGCTGGAGGAATGCCCGAGCATTCTGATCGAGACCGGCTACGTGACGAACGACGCAGAATGCACGCTGCTGCTGAGCGCCGCAAACCGCGACAAGCTGGGCGACGCCATCGCCGCGGGTATTGCCGACTATCTCAGCCGAGAATAAGCCTTGCGCAAAGCAAAAGGATCACGCCCGGCACGCCGCCCACAGCCGAAACGCCCAGCGTCACTTCGTTGACGGGCAGCAGCGGCCCGGCTGACTGCTGGAGCAAAGACACGGCAAACAACGCGGCAACGCCGCTGCCCGCGCTGAGCAGCAGGGCTTTCACGGGATGACCGCTTTTGAATATTCCGATGAGACAAAACGACAGCAGGACCCCGCACAGGATCCAGATTCCGGTCTGCTGCAGTTCCATTTGATCCGACCTTTCCGTTGCAGGATTCCATTCATTCAAATATAGTCCACCGATCCGTGAAATATGACAAAGGAGGCGAACCGATGGTTCCGCTGAAACTGAAACCCGCGTTCAAAGATTATATCTGGGGCGGCGACCGCCTGCGCAGGGACTTCGACATGGAAACCCCGTTTGACAAAACGGCTGAAGCCTGGGTGCTGTCCTGTCATCCCGACGGCGAAAACATCATCGAAAACGGCCCGTTTGCCGGCAGAACGCTGGCTGACGTGCTTTCCGACGAGGGCAAAGCCTATATCGGGTCCAACGCGCAAGCATTCGATTTCTTTCCGATTCTGATCAAGCTGATCGACGCCAAGGACGATCTCTCGGTTCAGGTGCATCCCGACGATGCTTACGCGCTGCAGAACGAGGGCCAGTTCGGTAAAACCGAGGCCTGGTACATTCTGGACTGCGACGAGGGCGCCGAGATCATTTACGGCTTCCGCGAGGATCTTTCAAGGGAGCAGTTCCGCGCCGCCATTGAAGAAAAC
>JAEEGL013219835.1_pt1 | contig 32597 bp, 26 predicted proteins | sample 9134231 | NCBI WGS metagenome assembly JAEEGL01 (sample SAMN16246548, study PRJNA631951) | gut metagenome | biome: gut microbiome; feature: rumen; material: fiber-attached | host: Bos | place: Iran: Karaj | collected 2018-10
AACACCGGCGCATCATCCGTGTCCTCCGGCCCCAGGCCGTGCACCTGCCGGCAGAACCACTGGTAGTACTCCGGCTCCGGGTGAATCAAGCTGTAGAATGAATCCACTATCTGCCCGCCGCGGACAATGACGACGCCCACGCTGCACACGCTGCTAGGGCACTCGTTCGCCGTCTCGAAATCTATGGCCGCGAAATCTGTCATGGGGTAGTTCTTCAATAAAAAAAAGTATTGGGTGTAAAGATAATCATTTATAAACTGCAGTCTAATGCAATATGCTTTATTTTAGGGACAATATACCTGTCGTCCGTGACTTTCAGTGAAGGCGGCCGTTGGCGAACGGACGATTGCACATCAACGTTGACACGAGGATATATATAGTTTCCCTTTTTTATTATATTTGACCAAACTTATATACCCTCTCATGCCCACACTGATAAATTACGGATCGGAGTTGATCAGGATCAACCCGTCCAACAACAGGATCGAGTTTTCAACCAACCGCGGAGCGTCGTGGATCACACGCTACAGCGGGTCCAACAGCGGACAGTTCCGAGACCTGCTCCAGTACGGCAACGAGATCCTGGCCTGCACCGACAAGGGCCTTTACTATTCGACCAACAAGGGGGCTTCCTGGATTTGCAGGAGTTCCGGCAGCGCCGCGAAGACACTCATCTCCATCCAGGACGGCGGCCGCGAACTGCTCGGCAACTCCGATGACGGCCATCTCTACTATTCTACCAACAAGGGGGCTTCCTGGATCCGCAGGAGGTAGGCTGGCGGCATCATCCCAACACACTCATCCCAGCACCCCCGTCAGCTCCGCCATCGAGTCGATGATGAAGTCGGGGCGCGCGTGTTCGAGATCGGCGCGGGAGGCGTTGCCCCAAGTGACGGCGCAGGTGCGCGCTCCGGCGCGGGAGCCCATCAGGATGTCCACGGGCATGTCGCCGACGACAAGGGCCTGGGCGGCACTGAAGCCGAGGTCGCGGAGGGTCTTGAGCACCGGTTCCGGGTCCGGCTTGGCTTTCGCGACATTGTCGGCGCCGAGGACATAGGAGATGCAGCCGGCAATCCCCATATCCGAGAGGAATCCGTTCAGGGATTTGGATGAGCGGGAGGACGCGACCGTAAGGACGTACCCTTCCGCTTTGAGGCGGGCGAGGACATCTTTCACTCCGGGGAAGAGTCCGGGGACGAGGGTCTTCCGGTTGATTTCGAAAATTTCCCTGTATGTCTTCGCACAGTTAAGGATTCCGTCGGGATCCAGGGACGGATAGAGCCGCTCAAAGCCATTTTCCAACGGGAGACCGATGGTCGCGGCGATCGTTTCTTCTTCCGCGACGGGAAGCGAGAGGCGCAGCATGGTGTCCCGCATCGTTTTCACGATGTTCGCGCGGGTGTCGCCCAGGGTGCCGTCAAAATCAAATATGATCAGTTTCATCATCGCCCTGCAAAGATAGTCTTTTCCGGCGAAACACTCTCCAGACCCCGGTCCATCCGGATTCGGGGCCATTTTCCCGGACGGGAGGGGCGAGAAGGGCGGTCCATCCGGATTCAGGGCCGGTTTTAAGGACAGTCACGGGCAGTAGGTATAGTTCCCTTAAATTGTTATATTTGTATCCTTAACAAGGACGCCCCCCAGCGGGGCCTCACACCACAATTCAATGACGCTATGAAAAGAATCGTTTATTTGGCCGCAGTGCTTCTGATTGCAGTCTCCGGCTGCAAAAAAGAGCCCAAAACCACTGACGGGGAAAAACCTGTCAGCAAAACACCGGTAACCGCAATAAGCTTATCTCATACAGACCTCACGCTCGAAATCGGCGAGAAAGTAGTCATCACGGCAACCGTTACTCCTGCCGATGCCACCGACAAATCAATCACTTGGTCGGCAGGGCCCATTGATATTATAAAAATGTCGTCCGACGGCGACGGAAGCTCAAAGGAATTTGAAGCCTTGTCGGCCGGAAACGCCGGCATTGCAGTTTACGCCCTTGACGGCAGCGGTGTAATAGCGGAATGCAATGTCACTGTAAAAGTCAAGTCATCAGTCCCTTCGGGAGCAGTGGACCTTGGAATCACAGTGAAAGGTTCAGGCGGCACTACCTATAAACTCTATTGGGCCGACCGCAACCTTGGCGCAACATCCCCCGAAGCTAACGGTGATTACTACGTCTGGGGCGAAGTTGAGCCCAAAACAAATTACAACTGGTCCACCTATAAGTGGAGCAACGGCGCTTATAATAAGTTGACAAAGTATTGTCCGACAGGCAAACAGTCGTATTGGGCCGGCTCCGGTTCCCCGGATGGGAAGCTGGTCCTTGACCTCAAGGACGATGCAGCTCACGCAAAGCTCGGCGGCAATTGGCGTATGCCTACCCTTAAAGAGTGGCTGGCACTCGACAATTGCGAAAAGGAATGGACTACACAGAACGGAGTAAAAGGCATGCGTATCACCGGTGATAACGGCAACAGTATCTTCCTTCCTGCGGCAGGTTTCAAGAAAAATACCGATAGCGCAGGTGCAGTGGGGGTCTGTGGTTACTATTGGACTTCCAGTCTTCGTGACGATACTCCGGAAAAAGCGTGGTATGGATGTATAGAAGAAGGATCTTTTTCCCGGAGTAGTCCCGAGCGTTGCAATGGATATACTGTACGTCCTGTCTATCAGCCCGCCGCAGAATAAGAGCGGGAATCCGAACCCGCACGTCTTTAAGGAACACTGGATTTTGATCCGTCCCGTGACGGAATAGGGGCATAAAACAGTTTTGCCCCGGGTCCGGAAGGAAACGGGGACAAAACATGCGTCAAGGCTGCGGGAGAGTTATTCCCGGTATTCAAGGATGTCGCCGGGCTGGCACTCAAGGGCCTGGCAGAGGGAGTCGAGGGTGGAGAGGCGGATGGCTTTCGCTTTTCCCGTCTTCAGGACGGAAATGTTCGCAGGCGTAATGCCCACCCGCTCAGCAAGCTCCTGAGAGGTCATCTTGCGGCGGGCAAGCATCACATCCACGTTTACTACTATAGCCATCTCTTACTTCTTCTTCGGTTCCTTCACTTCGGCGGCGGGCTGCTCTTCGGCCTTTGCTTCCTTGCCCTTAAGATATTCGGGCAGGTTCATTCCGGCCATGTTGAAGAGGTCCTGGAGAGGAGGTACGGAGCTCATCAGACCGGAGACGAAGTTCGCCGTGGCGGTCTTGCCGTTCTCGTTCTTGCCCCCGTCCCAGACGGTGACCTTGTCGATGTTGATGCCCTTGACGGCCTCGACCTGGGTCTTGACGAGTTCGGGGAGTTTGTCGGTGATGAGCATCGTGATGGCCTGGGAAGCGTCTCCGCCGGCGGCTGCGACCAGCTGGCCGAAACCTTCCGCCTGCTTGGCGAGGATCTCGAGGGTACCGCGGGCCTGGGCGTCCATCTTCGCGAAGATGGCGTCGGCCTCACCGCGGGCCTTGCGGCGGAGCATTTCCGCCTGGGCTTCAGCCTCGATTATCATCTTCTCCTTGGCTATCTGGGCGGCGACGACCACGTTGGCCTTCTGGGTCGCCTCTTCCCTCTCGGCACGGGCGTTTTCAGCATCACGCTCGCTCTTGTACGCCTCTTCGAGGGCACGGGCGGCCTGGACCTTCTCGGCGGCGACGGCGACGCGGGCGGCCTCGGCCTCCTTCTCGCGGCGCAGGGCGTTGGAGTTGGCTATCTCGATCTTGGCGTTGTTCTCACCCTTGACGGCGTCGGCGTCGGCGGCAGCGATGTTGACACGGGTGTCCTTGTCGGCGTTGGCCTTTCCGGTCTCACCGTAACGGTTCTGCTCGGCGACGCTCTTCTTCGCATCGTTGACGGCCTTGGCGGCGGCTTCCTTACCGAGGGCCTCGATGTACCCGGACTCGTCGCGGATATCGGTGACGTTGACGTTGATGAGCTTGAGGCCTATCTTGCGGAGCTCGGCTTCGACGTTCGCGCTGACGTTGGCGAGGAACTTGTCGCGGTCGGCGTTGATCTCCTCGATGTCCATCATGGCGATCACCAGACGAAGCTGGCCGAAGAGGATGTCGGTCGCGATGCTGCGGATGTCCTCGATGTTCAGCCCGAGAAGGCGCTCGGCGGCGTTGGTCATGCTCTCAGGCTCGGTCGAGATACCGACCGTGAAGCGGCAGGGCACGTCCACGCGGATGTTCTGCTTCGAAAGGGCGTTGGTAAGGTTGCACTCGATCGGAATGGGGGTCAGGTCGAGGAAAGCGTAATCCTGGAACACGGGCCAGATGAAGGCGGCGCCTCCGTGGATGCATTTCGCAGATGAGCGGCGGCCGGTCTTACCGTAGATGACCAGAATCTTGTCGGACGGGCAGCGGCGGTATCTCCTGAGGATGGCCGCAAAGGTCACGAACAGGACGAATACGATGATGAGGATAAGATAGAGTTGCATATACCTTTGGGATTAAATGATTATCGATTCGAGGGCTTCCACAAGGAGGGTGTCGTTGCCGATCACCTCGACGACGCGGATCTGGCGGCCGGTAGGCAGGGCGTCGCCGTCCGTGATCGCCGCGTACTCGCGCACGGAGCCGTTTATGTTGATCTGGACCTTGCCGGAACCGGAACGGGCGGCGGGAATGGTCAGATATACCTTTCCCTCGCAGCCGGCTGCGGACTTCGCAAGGTCGATGTTTCCGGACTCCTGCATCCCGCTCAGCCACTTGAAGAGCATCATCACGAGGAACACGAGGACGGCGCCGACAAGCATCGAGACGACAAGCAGCAACCCCGTCGAGGCTATGCTGTCGCGAAGCAGGATGGCGGCCCATCCGAAGCCCAGGCAGAAGTTCACGAAATTACGGAAGGTCAGAAGGCCCATCCCGGTCCCTTCACCGTCAGGGATATCGGAATTGGCGTCGAAATCAGTGTCCACGTCTCCGCCCACGCCGATGAAGGTCAGCACGGTCTGGATCAGGAAAATCAGGGTGGCCGCGAGAGTCACGGCCCAGAGGATTTTCATTGCGGGTTCAAGTCCGCTCCACCATTCGATTATCATATCAAGTCTGATTTTCTGCAAAAATAATAAGAAATTATCGTTTTGCAATAATTATTACAAAAATTTCAGAAATTTTTTATTGTTTGATGCGAAAAAATCCCGGCGGGAGGTTTGAAGGCCACTCGCCGGGACGGTTTTCCCCGTATTTACACATCCGGGGAATCAGGCGAAGGATTACTTTGCCAGTATCCTGACCTCGTGTGTCTTGCTGCCGAGCTTGGCGGTGATGGAAAGGGTTGCGGCGGGAGCAGAGCTCATGGTGAACTCCTGGCTGCAGGCCGTGCTTTCACCCTTCTGGCTGCCGGAGAGCCCGGTGCCCTGCCAGTCGATCTTGTGGAAGCCGTCCTTGAGACTCATCTTGTAAACCACGTTCTCGATGTCCTCGTACTTGCCGTCGGCCTTGAGGGCCTGCATCTGCACCTTGAAGGAAGAGCTGCCGGAAGCATCCCTTTCGGTCCAGACGAAATAAGGTTCACCGGTGCGGGAGACCATCTTCCATGCGCTGCCGACCTTCTGGTAAATCGCAAGTCTCCAGGGGGCGACGGTGAATTCGCCGGTGAAAGGCTCCACGGATTCGTCATCAAGGTTGGTGGCGGTAACATGGACCTTGGTGATGGTTTCGTGGAGGAGCGTGAACTGGGCATTGCAGTTCTTTCCGTTTTCGTCGTGACTTAGGAAGACAATGGAAGGGTTGTCGGTGCTCCAGCCGATCTTGCAGGTGGCTGTGGTGCCGAGGAAGGCCTTCTGTCCGTCATAAACGGTGGATCCGGAGAGTTCAAATACGGGATTCTTCGAGAGAGAATCGAGCATTTCTTCGCAGGAGACTGCCGAGAACGCCGCTGCGGCGACAAGGATGTACGCAAAAATCTTTTTCATAATCAAGTTTAAAAAATGACTCCGAAAGATACGGAAATAATCGGACTATCGGAACAAAATAATGGATTAATCAGCCGTGGAAGTTGATGATAGCAAAAAAAAGACTATATTTAGAAGCAAAATCTATAGAGCTATGAAAAGAGTTTTCTTTGCCTTGACGCTGGCCGCATTGTGCGTCTGTCAGGGATCTTCGGCCCAGATCAACCTGGGTAAACTCAAAAGCGCCGCGCAGAATGCGGTGAACAAGGCCGTGGGCAGCGCCACCCAGTCGGCAAATCCGCAGCAGGGCAGGATGGTGAACGGCACTCAGGCGGGATCGTCCTCCATGACGGCCCCCGCCAACCCCGCTCCGTCAGCCGCAACTGCCTCGAAAACCTACTACGTAAGCGCCACCACAGGTTCCGGCCGGGCGGACGGGCTGTCCGCAGCCACAGCGATGAAGGACCTGCAGAAGGCCATAAACGCCGCTGAAGAGGGCGACGTCATCCTCGTAGCGGAAGGCAACTATCTCGGCGGCATGGGCTGCGGCTACCACGAAATCGGCCGCTTCGGCAACTCCGCCAACGACCGGGGCAAGTTCCTCAGCCTCTATGGAGGTTATTCCACCGACTTCAGCGAAAGGGACGTCATAAAGCATGTCACCAAATTCCAGCCGACGGTCGAGCAATTCATCGCGCCGCTCTTCAACATCAACGCACGGAGGCCTTACGGCTACACCGGCCCGATGGGGAACGTGGTCGTGGACGGCTTCGTGTTCGACCTCGGAGAGAACAACCGCTACTGCGTTGCCAACGTGAACGACGAGCGCACCGGCACCCCCAACGAGGGTGTGCTTACCGGCCGTTTCGTCGAGCCTGACGCCAGCCCGGGAGTACCCGTCATCGGCACCTCCAGCGGCGACGAATACGGACTTCACCTCGACGTGGAAGGCAATGTGCGCATAGCCAACTGCATCTTCGTGAACTGCCGCGACTACGGCATCCAGGCCCTCATGGGCAAGGGCCACATCGAAATCTGCAACAACATCTTCATCTCCTGCCGCTACGCTTCCTGCCAGGTCAAGGGCAACGTGAGGGACGCCGACATCGAGCATGTCTCGCTCGACTTCCACCACAACACCGTCCTGTTCACATGGACCCGCAGCAAGGACTTCGAAGACATGGGCCAGGGCTTCCGCTTCATGAACGGCATCCGCACGATCGACGTGCACAACAACATCTTCGGCTGCAACAGCAACTGCGGCGTGGAAAGGGTATTCTTCGAGAGCACCAAGGCGATGGAGGCCCTCAAGAAGAGCAACCTCTACGACAACTACTTCTTTGCCAACAAGAGGGACTTCGAGACCGCGTCTTCCGGCGCGGCGACCATTTCCGTTTCGGCAGCCGGCATTGAAGACGTGGACGAGAGCCTGATCGGCCCCAGGTACGAAGGCAACAAGGAAATGCCCGAGAACGAAGGCTTCATCAACGCTATCGACAGGCCCTACCTTGAAGGCTTCCTCAGCCTCAAGATGATGCGCAGCCAGAGCTACAACCCCAACTCCGCCGCCAACCAGGTGAACCGGCTGTTCGGGATGAACCAGCAGGGAAGTGAGATTATCCGCCCCAGCATGTACTGCAACAAGTACCCCTGGGAGAAGGCCAAGGACCTCTTCGGAAAGGTCCCCGGATACGGCGCGCAGCTGCCCCAATAGCGCGCGAAGCCTACTGGGTCTTCACGACGGCCCAGCCGTCGATGACGCTGCGCTGCGTCCCGTCGGAGGGAGAGTTGCGGATTTCAAACTGCTTCGACGAAGGGTTGCGGACCAGCATCTGCGAGGATCCGCCTCCGTCGAGATTGACGGCCCAGTATGCCCCGAGGGCTTTGAATATGCTGGACATGTCGTCGTAAAGCATGCCTTCTGAGACTCCCGTCTTCCTGCCGTCGACGACCATCATATATACATACTGGTCCTTGGTCACTGCGATGGCCGTCCTGGGTTCGCGCGCAGTGTAGGATTTGTTATCCACGGCTTTCCCTTCCTCAATGAGAATGACTCCGGAGCCGGTCAGCTCGGAGCAGGAAGACGCATAAGTACCGTAAGTATCCCTGTAGCCGATAATCATCCTATCTGCCGTTCCCGCACTCCCGAGCAGTCCCACATAGCTCGCTCCCTGCTGCTTGTTTTCAGTATCGAATTCGGAACGCACGACCTCCCCGCCGCTATGGACGGGTCCGCGCGGCACTATGGTGGAAGTATTCCAGAAGTCGGCGTTCGTCATGGCGACGACCTGCGAGGACGAAGAATCCATGGCCCCGGCCATCAGGGTCAGGTTCTGCCTTTTCCAGCCGGAACTGACGGAGGTGGAGTTGTCCGGCAGGGCGACCTTCATGGTGATGTCTTCCCGGCGCAGGTCTACGGTCAGGATGAACACCTTCTCCGGCTGCCCGGAGGTCAGGGTAAGGACGAAGTCGGTCTCCCGGACACCATCAGTTATATCCAGGGTGGAGGTGGATTTGATTTCCTTGACGATTTCAGCGTCCTTCATGAGCGAGGCGACATTAGGAAGTACCCGCGTCGGATTGCCGCTGAACGGCGTTCTCGAGGCAGGCTGCGTCTCGCCGCAGGAAAGGACGATAAAAACGAGAAGGAACAACAGGATGTTCCTTCTCATGGGGTCAGACTTTCTTGCGGAGCCAGAAATAGTATACAGCGAATCCGATCCAGCTGGTGGCCAGGACGGCGATGCAGAGGATGATCTTCCAGAGAAGGTTCAGGGAGTTCTTCTTGAAGATGTCGAGCACGCACCATACGGCGGCCACGATACCGAGGATGTAAATGATTTTTCCCATAATAAAATGTATGAAATGAGTTATTTCTTGCCGTAAAGGTCGGGGTCTATGGTCTTGTCCTTCATATATGTATATACTCCGGAGGTGATGCCGGCGTCGAGTACAGCCTTGTAGAAGCGGGCCATGATGAGCAGGCAGCGCATGGAGCATATCATGCCCGTGAAGCCTTCAATTTCGAAGGAATGCAGGTACTGGAAATTGCCGACGTAGCCGAAGTCATTGGCCCTCTTGTACCACCAGGGCAGGAGCCGGAGCAGCAGGGGCATGGTCACGGGGTTCGTCGAGGAGAGATTCAGGGTGGCGTCCGCCTCATACCAGGGATAGGTCCATGCCTCCCAGGCGGAAGGGGAAGGGAGCATGGAGTCCAGCGTCGCTCCGTCCCCCGGAGTGTGGACCGGCGTACCTATCTCCACCTGCAGTTTCGAGGATCCTTCGACGGTGATGAGGTCGATGATGCCGCGTATCGCGAGCTCCCAAGCCTGGTAGAGCGTATACTTGTTGCCTCCGACCCTGACTATCGTGGCGGGAAGCTTGCTGTTGTCCGACTCGGCATAGCTCGAGACCGTCGGGATGAAGTGGACATTCTTGAAGGCGTTCGATCCGGAGTGCTTGCCATCGGCGTAAATCGTTCCCACATTGGCCTGCCAGACGTCGAGGACCTTGACGAAAGAGCGTGCGAAATCTCCGATGGAGACGGGGCCCTGCTCCGGATAGATACGGGTTTCGACTTGCTCGGGAAGCGCGTTTGAGGTGAAGTAGGCCTTGAGCGCTCGGGCTATGGTCACCGTGGCCCTGAGGGCTCCGTAATACGCGATGCCGTGCTCACGGACGAACATGACCGATTCGGGAACGCCCTGGCTCTTGCGCATCATTGCAATCATCCTTGACGCGACATTGACGAGATCCTCGGTCTGGATCCCGACCGAAGGACCGTTCTTCAGCGGCATCGAAGCCTTGTCGTAGTCGTCATCATCGTCAAGATAGATTTCCTTGAAGGAAAGCACGTTGATATCGTCCTTGATGCCGGCGGCGATGTTCACGAGAGCCTTGCAGAATGCATATTGGTACTGAGGGATAGTGAGTTCCTTTCCATCGACCGAAATCTTTGAAGGTACCGTGAAGTCTTCCTCCCATGCGGAATTGAATGCCTCGACCGCCGGAGCGAGGTCGGCCAGTTTCACCGTCCCGACGGAGGTGAAACCGGCATCCGGATCCACGGGCTTTTCTATTCCGGAGCCTTCCTGCCCCGGTTCCTTCCCGGGGCCGTCTTCAGGCTTTTCGCATCCGGCCAGTCCAAAAGAAGCGATCCCCAGCAGAAGGGCGGCTATTTTCCATGTCTTCTTCATGTGTCTTCTCGTATTTCGGGTTCACTTCTTCTTCATGACGGCCCAGCAGTCGACAAGGGGACGCTCGGAGCCGTCGGAAGGGTTGTTGCAGATGAAACGTTTCCCCGTCGCGGGGTCGCGGACCAGCATCTGGGTCGATCCGCCGCCGTCCATGTTGACGGCCGCCTTGCAGCCGAGGGCGAGGAAGATGCTGCCCATGTCGTCCATGGTCATGCCTTCGGAGATACCCTCGTTGATCTCGCGCCCGTCCACACAGAGGAAGAAGACGTAGTTGTCGGACGTGTAGCCGGCGGCAGTGCGGGGATGCCTGTCCTCCTCCGTCCCGGTATCGTTATTGACGAAGGCGCCGTCCTTGACCAGGAGGAGGCCGGTGCCCGTGAGGTTGTTGTACAGACTACCCAGGGTGGCGTACTGGTCGGAGGCCGCAATCGCGACGCTGCCGCCCTTGGTGCTGCCGAAGTAGCTGACGCCCTGCTTCCCGGAGCTGAGAGGATTGAACTTGTCCCATATCACGGTGCCGTTGCTGTGGACGGGGCCGCGGGGAACGAAAGTGGATGTGTTCCAGAATGAGGCGTTGGTCATCGCGATGACTTCGCCTTCAGCTTCGAGGGAACTCGCCATCTCGGTGAGGGTGGCCTGCGGCCATGCACCGGAGGGGACCGCGACGGACAGTCCGGGAGTCGCGACCCGGAGGTATATGCCGTCGGAGTAAGGGTCCACGGCGACTATGTTGAGCTTTTCGGGATGGTTCCTGGGCTTGGCGTCAAGGACGGAAGGGGCGATGGTGACGTTCATCGAAGTCCATACGACTCCGGGAGCGAGCGTGGTCGTCGTGCTCGCCGCGACGTCCAGCACCACCTTCGCGGTGCCGACAAGGGAATCGACCTTGGGGAAGGTCCTCTTCACCACAGGCTTCGAAGGCTTGGAAGGGGCGGGCTTATCCGTCCCCTTTTCTCCTTCCCCGCAGGATGCCGTGAGGAGGACGGCAAGGCAGGAGAGGAGCGCAAGCAGATACCTGGTCATGCGGATTTTCATGTTTGTGCGGTTATAGTCTCCACAAATATAATAAAAGTGGCTCAATGTTCGAACGTTTCGAAGAACCCGGGGTATGACTTCGCCACGCAGGCGACATCGTCGATAGTCACCGCGGAACCGGCGCCGAGCGCGGCCACGGTCAGGGCCATCACCATGCGGTGGTCGTGGGAAGAGGTAAACGAACCTCCGCGAAGGCGCAGTCCGGCAAGGTTCCGCCGGGTCAGGCTTTCTCCCTTCACGACCATCTCGTCGCCTTCAATCCGCACCGGTACGCCCATGCCCGCAAGCATGGCCCTGATGGCCTCGGCGCGGTTGCTTTCCTTCCCGGCGAGCCTCCCGACGCCGGCGATACGGCTCTCTCCCGGACAGAACGCGGCAAGCACGGCCACCGAAGGGAAGAGGTCCGGAGCATTGTTCAGGTCGAATTCGAAGGCCTCGAGCGGAGCCTTCCGGACGCTGACGATTCCGTCTTCTTCGAGCGTGGACACGCCGGCCCCGGCCTCGACGACGGCATCCAGGATGGTCAGGTCCGCCTGCAGGGAGTGCACGTCCATTCCGGACAGTTCGGCAGCTCCGAACACGGCTCCGGCCACGAGGAACGGGGCCGCGGCGCTCCAGTCGCGCTCAAGGTCGAAGTCCGCCGCCTTGTAACGCTGGCGTCCGCGGATACGGAAGGTGATTCCGGTGCATCCGGACCAGTCCTGCCGTTCGAGTTTTCCTGCATCCCCTTCCATCTCGCAATCTATCCTGACCCCGAAGCGGCGCAGCACGTCCACAGTGATGAACATGTAGGGTATGCTCTTCGGGTCGGTCACATAGAGGACGGACGGCTTATGACACAGGGGCAGGGCCATCAGGAGACCCGAAATCAGCTGCGAGCCTCCCCTTCCGGAGATCTCGGCCGTGCCGGGGATGAGTTTTCCGCTGACCTGCACGGGGATATGGCTGCCTTTCAGCACCACCCCGTATGCGGCCATTATCCCGCCCGCCCCGGGAAGGGGCCTTTCGAGCAGGGTCTTTTCGCCGGTGACGATGCATTCTCCGCTCCCGGCGGCCGCGATCACGGGTATCATGAGCCTGGCGAGAAGTCCGGACTCCCCGACATGGAGTTCACTGACGGGGGCCACGTTTCCGGCAGTGCCCGTCACCGACAGCGTGGTTCCGCGGCGCACGACCTTGGCCCCGAGGGCCCTGGCGACCTTGATCGCCGCTTCCGAGTCGTCGCATGGCGTGTAGCCGCGAAGCTTGCTCGTGCCCTCTGCGAGGGCGGCGGCGATGATGGCCCTCTGCGCGAAGCTTTTCGAGCAGGGCATCTCCAGATTGTTCCTGAAAAAGACCGGATTCTTGCCGTAAACGGCCTTGTGCATCTCTTCGAGGGCCCATTGGCCGGGGGCGACGGCATCTTCCGCCGACAGCGCCGCGTAGGTGTACGGAGCCCCTTTCTTCAAGCATTCGAGCCGGCTTCCGCGTCCAGCAGCCCCCATCCCGAAGGCTACGAGCCGGGAGGCTTCCACGGCGCAGCCGTTGCTCATGACCCCGCCGTAGAGTGCTTCCACACGTTCCGCGTCAGCGGCGGTCTTGCAGGTGGTCACGACCTTTGCTATGTCCGCTCCATAGCGGTAGCACCGCTCCACGACCTGCATGAGGTAGTCCCCGTCCGGAGTCCCGCCGAAATCGTGCCAGGAGCGGATAATGCGCGTATCGTTGTCATAGCACATTTTCCGGAAGGCCTTGCTTGCCGCGACCGGGGCTTCGAGTTCCAGGTCCGCAAAGGCTGCACCGGCTTCGATGGCAGTCTGCAGCCGCTTGAGAGCCTCGTCCTGCGCTTTCTCCCCGTATCTGGCCCGGAGTTCGGAAGCCCGGCAGGTCGCAATCAGCGGCTTTTCGCATTCGGAGAACAATTCGTCTATCTGGGCCCTTGTCAGGGGGCATCTGTCCAGCCGTATTTCGGCCATTTCGACGAAGACGTCCTGGAGGATGTCCAGTATCTCTTCAAAGGTTTTTCCCTGTATGCTGGTGCAGATCATATCTTCTTTATTACCACGTCCCCTATTTTCCGGATCAGCACATAGTTGATCTTGCTGTCCTCGCTTTTCTTGTCCTTGTGCATCGCCGCTTCGAGCTCGCTCAGCGGGCAGGGCAGTTCCGTGGGAAGGCCCACAGCCTTGAAGTCCGCGGCCAGTTTGTCCGCCAGACCCGGGCTCGCGATCTTCAGGGCCTCGGATTTGCGGGCTGCCTGGATGATCCCTATCGCGACGGCTTCCCCGTGGGTGTGGAGGGGGACTCCGGCGCGACTCTGCTGGTACCATTCGATGGCATGTCCCCAAGTATGTCCCAGGTTCAGCACCCTCCTCAGGCCTTTTTCGCCCTCGTCCCTTCGGACTATCCTGGCCTTGATCCTGGCCGCTTCGGCAATGAACGGCTTGAGTTCACCGGGATCCTTGCCGCGAGAAAGGACCTTGACCGCGAGCTCGTAGCGGCGGGCATCCTTGATAATGAAGGTCTTCAGAAGCTCGGCCACCCCCGAATAGAATTCTTTCGAGGGAAGGGTTTTCAGCGTGTCCGTGGCGATATAGGTAAATTCGGGCTGGCGGATGACCCCGAGCATGTTCTTGTATCCTTCGAAGTTCACCCCGGTTTTTCCGCCGATCCCGGCGTCAACCTGCCCGAGAAGGGTCGTGGGCACGTTGGCATAGCGCACCCCGCGCATGTATATGCTGCTGGCGAAGCCGACGACGTCGGTCGTCACTCCCCCTCCGACAGCGAGTACGAGCGCATTCCTGTCGGCCCCTTTTTCGAGCAGCCAGCGGCAGATGACGAGCACCTTGTCCATGTTCTTCGAGCTCTCCGACGCATCGATGGCCAGCGTGGGGATACCCGTGCTTATCTTGCGGGCGTAATCGGACACATTCCGGTCGCAGACCATGTAGACCTGCTTGTAGGGCAGAAGGAGCAATTTCAGCGCAGTGAATCCCGTTCCGCTCTTGATCTTGATCTTATTCATACGGGAAACGAAGATAACGCAAAAATTTGACAAATACTGAAAAATCCCTACCTTTGCAACTCGTGCGCAAGCCCGAGTGGCGGAATTGGTAGACGCGCTGGACTCAAAATCCTGTGTCCTTAAAAGACGTGCCGGTTCGAGCCCGGCCCCGGGCACATAGAAGCCTCCCTGTTTCGGGGAGGCTTCTTCGTCAGGGTTCCACGATTACGGGCGGGGTGTGCTGCGGGAACTCGCGCTCTATTACGCGGCCGTCGTGGAGCGTGACCTTCAGGGGACTGCGGGGCTTCTTCTTGAAGGACGACCGCGTCGCCCACGGGGACGGCGCCTTGTCGAAGGCGACGAATTCCTCGTAGTTGTAGTTGGCGGCGATGTAGGATGCCCAATTGCCGTATCCGGACGTCACGCCGCTGCCTGCCAGCCACATCTTGGTCCACTGGTAGATTGCCTCCCTGGAGGGAGCGTTGAAGCGGTCCCCGCCCTCTGCCGTTTGAATATTCATAACTGAATTCTCCGAAGGCCGGTACCAGCCGTAATTGGCATAATTTGCCCCTTCGAATACTCCCAAGCCTTCACTCGCATACCTGGGATCGGAAAGGAAATTGCGCCAGCGAACCTGCGCGGGGTCGGAAACATTATCCACATTGGCGTCGAGTCCATAGTTTACCCAGTACGGGTAGCTCGACGGAGCAGATCCCGGATTCGACGAGTTCGCGTTATACTCGTCTCCCAGTTTGCCTATACCGTGACCGAGAGTCTCGTGCGTAAAGGTAGGAAGGAAGTCTCCCGGGGCCGCGGGAGTGTAGGCAATCGAATAATTCCACTTGTCAAAGGAGTTGTAGTTCCAGTAGCATGTTCCGCCATAAGTGGAAGTGTTCATGATAACACCGATAACGGCATTGCTGCAGTCCCTGCCGGTCGCGGAGCTGACAAAGGCCAGTATGTCGCCATGGTTTCCTTCGACCGTAGATGCTCTTTCAGGATCCGTGTGCCTCGTGCCGAAAATGGTACAACTGCCGCTCCGGACCCCCGTCCCTTCCGTCCTGGAATGGGCATAGACAAGCCAGACATTATAGTATTCCGCAAGTTTGTCGTACGGCTCCTGGTGGAGGAACTGTTCCGCGCAGGCGGTAAGGTAAGCCTCCATCGTCCCGCCAACGGTATTGTTCTCTGCCGAGAACCCGTCTCCCGTGATGACAAGATCGAGGCCCGGGCCCTTGGTGGCGGCATGGTACAGGACAGCCTCTCCGTTCGGATGGACCGGTCCCGTGCCGTCCGCATCGCTCTTGTAGAGGATATTGGGCAGGTCATACACGTAGTCGCCGCCGTCCTGGGTTTCCCTTCTCACCAACTCGCGCTGGGGAGTCAGCCTGAAGTACCCGTTCGGGTGATAATACTTGCTGCCGTAATCCAGGAAAGAGTCCTTGGGGACCACTATGGTACAACCGGTAAAGGCGCATCCCCTGATCTCAAGATAAGTGAGCGTCTCCGACATGAGCAGTTTTCCCGGAATCGGTCCTCCGAGGGGATAACAATTGAACAGCGAAAGCTCTGTAAGTGAAGGCATATCCGCAATCCACTCGGGAAGATCGCCCTGGATGCGGCAGTCTTCCAGACTGAAGGACTTAAGTTTAGTCAGCGTCTTGAGGGATTCAGGGACAGGAGCTGTCACCTTGTCGCCGAAACCATGCAATCCAAAGTGCTCCAGGTTCTTCATGTATCCGATATCTTCGAGCGTGGTAATCGTCCCGCCCAGCGAATAGTAATCGGAGAAGGCAACGAAATAATCGATCTTTTCCAATTCGTAGGCAGAAAATTGCCCGTCTCCATTGACGTCATTGTTGGGATATACCTGAAGGATCAGATCGCGTAGGGCGGGGCTGGCAAATTCGACAGGGGCCAGCAGATTCTCGCCTTTATAGCGTATTTCAGCATTCCGGGCAACTCCGTACAAACCCGGAATCTCCATTCCGGTCATCAGCCATATGGTTCTTATCGACCAGGAAGCCGCCACGCTTGAAATGGATATCTGCTTGATTCCCGGGCACATGCTCAGGTCTATTTCCTCAGGAGGCGAAGCAATCGTATCGATATTGAGGTATGCAAGATCAAAGGCTTCCTCCGGGAGGATAATATCGGAATATGAGAGGGCCCGGCAGTATCCGACATACAGATTACGCAGCCTGGGACATGGCGCGATAATCTTGGACAATGACGGACACGATTCAACGGAAAGGTAATAAAGCTTCTTGTAGGGGGAACAATCCAAAGTAGTCAGCCAGGGACAATCGCGAAGATATAGGTTTTGAATATTCTTGAACCTGGCGATATCCAATCCAGTCAGGGACGCGCAGCCGCTTACCGTCAGATCGGAAAGGTCGGGAGCACTGACAGTAAGACTATTGAGTTTCGGAAGACTGTTCAAGGATACCTGTTTCAGCTTCGGATTGCCGGACAAGTCAATCTCCTCGATGTCGGCGCCACCATCCGGGGCCGTCCAGTAAAACCTCAAGAACTCCAGGTTGGGGAAATACTCCAGGCCCTGTACCGACTTGATGCCCGGAGTCTCGTTAAGAGTCATTTCTATAACCTTCACATTGTCGCATTCCGCCTTCGAGAGATTCTTGTCCCCGTTTTCATCGAACTGACCCAGGAGCCAGGCGTAGAATGCCGCATCGGGAATATACATCTGACCGGCTGCTTTCTGGGTAATGGTCACCGTCCTGGACTGCCCGAGCGCGGGAGCCGTAATCACCACCTCGCCGGTACGGTCAGAATTGGAGGCGTTCTCAGCTATCTGCAGGGATATGCTTCTGTTTTTCAGTGCCCTTGTATCCGTTACGCTTATCCAATCGCATTTCGACTCCGCCATTACCTCGACGCTGGAACGGGACCTCAGTTCGAGTATCTGTTTCACGGAACTGACCGTGTATTGTTCCTTGAAATCAGGCAGGAAAGCGTCGGCTCCGTCCTGCCGGATGGTGACCGTCTGGGACAACCTCTCAGGAATATCATGATACCCCTCGAAGACAAAGGGCGTTCCGGCTTTCAGCACATATACCGTACTGGTTTCCGGAGAGAGATAGAAGTCGTATGTCCCCGGCTCCATTTTATAATTGCCGCCACCCTGCGTGAGGAACACCTTCACATCGGCAGGAAGGGTGGGGCCGGGATTGGACATCGCTCCAAGATTCTCGTCCCAGTTCTTGTTTTTCCGGAATTTGAATTCGTCGGTGGCCGTGAAGGAAACGCCCCTGGCCACGTGCCATTTCCCGTCTGTCTTCATCCCGATGTCCCGGGTCCAATTGTCGCCGTTCATCGTACCGATGATGCTCCATGGACCGGGATCGGAGAAAACCGTAATCTCCTCTCCGCCGGCAAAAGTCACGGTACATTCCCGAACATCATAGCCCGTGTTAGGGTCCACCTCGAAATAATACGAAACCTGGCCCATCGACCTTGTAGTCACCCTGCGGACCCAGGATTCGGAGATGCTGACATCCAGGTCCATGTTCGTAGAGGCTTCCATGCTGACCCTCCCCCCGGCCGCTCCTATATCGTATACGGACTGCGATATGACCAGGGCGTCTTTCTGCATCTGCGTCACGGTCACTGTCGCTTCGACTCCGCTTTGGGAGTTCCTGAACGATATCTTCCCGACCCTGGCGTCATACCCCTCGTTAGGGGCCGCCCTGAAGGTGTAGCTATGCGTACTCATGGACCTCGTGGTGACTTCGCTCAGCCACTCCGCACCCGAGGCGATGGACATCGTCACGTCCACATTTGAATTCACATCCACGGTGAAGGTGCCGCCACCGGTCCTGACGGCCACGTTTTCGGACGAGAGTATTATCGAAGGCGCGCCCGCCTCCTGGTAAATCGTGATCCGTTCGCTGCCGAGGGCGCTGCTTACCGTGACGGTGCCTTCCCTCTTGCGCGTATCTTCATTCCTGTCGACGATGAAGGTGGTTTCACTGGCCACAAGCGCCCTGGTGGACGCCCGGTGGATCCAGTCGGCGTCTATTTCAATACCGTATTCTATATTGGCCTTCACTTCGATGGTGAAACTGCCGCCTTCCGCCCCGAACTGAGTCTTGGACGGAGTCTGTGTGAGGGCGTCCTTCTGCTTCTGCGTGACCGTCACGGAGGCCGATGCCGTGCCGCACTTGATGCGCAGGGCGGCGCTTCTGTCGTCGGGAGTCTCGTTGGGCTCCGCGGTCACGGTGACGCTGGCCTTTCCTGCCGGGCCGCTTTCCGGCTGTATGCCGAGCCAGCCCGCCCTGTCGTTGGACGGCTCCACGGTCCAGTCCCCGCCGGATTCGAAACTGAAGGTCGCGCTCCCGCCGCCTGCGCCTATGGTGACGGAAGACGGAGACGTCATCTTCACTTCATGTCTGGAGTTCTGCGATCCTCCACCCTCAGGCTCCTTGACGCAGGCTGAAGCGGCGATTATCGCCATAACGGTTATGACGGAATACTTGATCGTGTCTTTCATAAGGAGAAGTGGTTAAAACGGGAGCTGATAATCTCCCGGATATTTTTTCTTGATGCGATATTTCATGGTATATACGCTGGATGGCTCCACGCGCATGGCCTTGGATATATCTTCGGTACTCTTCCCTTCCAGGAACAGGGCAAGATACTTTTTCTCGATGACAGACAAAGGCTTGACGGCTGCCTGAAGGATAGAGTGGGCGGCGGCGGAATCGCTTTCGGGCAACCGGTCCGGGCGGATGGAACGCTTCCACCGGGCAAACAGCAGGAACACCATGAGCAGGGTAACCAGTCCCACGGCGAGGCAGAGCGAAAGCAGTATTATCACGAGTCCTTCCACATTACAAAAATATGGAAGGGGCAACGGCGTTCAAATAGACAAATCTAGACAAAAGATGTCAAGAAACGGAAAGATTTGTCTATGTCGCGCTAGAAAGGAAGGGGGAAGGACTCCGGGTATTTCTTTTTGATGCGATATTTCATCGTGTACACGCTCGCCGGCGCAACATTCATGGCATCAGCGATTTCCTCGGTCGATTTACCCGACATGAAGAGCATGATGTACTTCCGCTCCACGGCGGAAAGGGGTTTGAGGGCGGACGAGAACACCTGGGCGGCTTTGTCGGGAGACACCTTCTCCGTCAGGGCGCGGACTCCGGCGTCCGTCTCGACGAGGGCCTCGACGGCGGCAGTGTAGCGGCCTTCTTCCCTGTTGCGGATAAGCAGCCTGTAGTAGAAGACAAGGGCTATGAGAAGCAAGGACAGGATAGCCAGAGAAACCATCCACCCCCGCACTTTGGCAAGACGCACCTCAACCTTTGCCACATCGTATTTCGACTCGGCCTCACGCACGGCGGCGTTTCGCTGGGCGCTGAAGCGGAGCTTGTCGTTCTCGGCCTTCAGAGTCTGATATTCGAGAGCCTTCTGAAAATTTCCCATCGAGGAGTAAACCTCCACGAAAAACCCGTAAGCCTCGCCACGCTCGGTGATGACCGTATTCGGACTGGAAGCCTCCACGCTGTCTATCAGGGCCAGGACGGCGTCCATCTCCGCAATGGCCTCGTCATTCTTCCCGTCATAATAAAGGAGCCAGGCCCGGAGGTCCCGGATGGACACATCGATCTGTTGGTGCTCGAACGGCCTCAGGTAAGCCGTCTCCTTGTTCGACTTGTCGGCCAGATCGAGGTATTTGGCGATGGAATCACGCACCGGAGGATCGCAGTAAAGGTCGTAGCATACGGCCATGTTGTAATAGTTCCAGGCCGGCACGATGGCCTGGACCCTGTAGTCCTCCTGAGTCATCCGCTCCTGGAAGGCGACCGCTTTCCTGAGCGCCCCGAACATGGCGTCGCGGGTGGTTTCCGCCCCATCCTGCTCATACACCGAGGCATAGTATGTGCCGAGGACAGAGTAATAACTGTATCCGGCGCCGGTGTTTTCCGGATGGTCCTTCGCCAGACTCTCCATGCGGTCGAGGATGCGGCGCATCCCGAGGGTGTCCCGCTGGTCCAGATAGTTCGTGGCCATCTCATAAAGGGCGCAGGCCTCAAATGCATATTCCCCCTTCGCGTGGCACTCGTCGGCAAACCCCAGGAACAGGGCATGGGCCTTCTCCGGAGACTCCTTCATCGCCATCTGATGGATCCTGTTCCTCTGGGCAAAAAAGTCCGCCTCCCGCTTTCCGCAGGAAATGAGAATCAGCATAACTGCCAAAATGGCACCGGAACGGCTCATATATAATTCCATTTCCAGAAAGATACACAGCCTTTTTCGAAAAAACAATAAGGTTGATTGGAATAACCGCCCGGAAGACAACGACGCTACATATTATTATGTATCTTGTTTTCCCGACAAAAGACATATCTTTGCAATATGCGAAGAACTGCATGGTTAATAGCGCTTTTTCTCCCGGTCCTTCCGCTGTATGGCAAAGATTATTACCAGGAAGCGGAAAAGGCGTATTATGAATCGCGCTACGCCGAAGCAATCATGACCGCCCGCGAGGGCCTTTCGCAATCCGGCTTGCAGGAGGGCGACGCCGTTGAACTATATTCCATCCTGGGCTGTTCCTACTCCCGCCTGGGCGACTTCGACAAGGCGGCCGATTTCATGATCCGCTGCTATGAATGGGACAAGGAGCACGGGGAAGAGAAGGGGCTGACATCGTCCCTCATCAACCTCGCCTCGATGTACGTATATGCAGGCAAGCCGGAACTCGCCGCCGGATACGCTCTGGAGGCTATCGCCAACGAAGAATCGATAGGACGGCCGGATAAGCTCTCTATGGCCTGCGGGAAGGCTTGCGACGTATACCATGCTGCCGGAAATGACTCTCTGGCCCTTGCTTACGCGGACCGCGCGGTCTCGATTGCCGCAAGGGAGCTGGACCGCACCGCCCAGGCCATCCGCCGAAGCCAGAGGGCATACGCGCTGGAAGGTCTCGGCCGGTATGACGCCGCACTGAACGATCTTCTTTTCGCGGAAGACGTTTTCCGCAAGGAGAACATCAGGCAGTCCCTCAGCATAGTTTGCTTCCAGCTGGGACAGGAATATGGCCGCCGGGGGAGGACCGCCTCCGAAAGGCAGTATCTGAAGGAAGCCGCCGGACTGGCCATGGAACTCGGAGACCAGCCCCTGCTGGAAAAGATTTACCACCGGCTGGCCCTGGCGGCAAGGGATAACGACCCGGACGCAGCATTCGGCTATCTGGAGCAGAGCATGGCCCTGAAGGACAGCATTTCACGGCGCAAGAGTTCCAAAGCCATGGAACTTTTCAATATCGAGTACGAAACCCTGAGACGCGAACGTACCATAGCGCTGCAGAAGTCCGAGATTGCCGGAGAAAGACGGATGAACCTGGTCCTGACCCTTCTCGCCCTTCTTCTGCTTACCGTCGCGGCGGTAATCCTGCTGTACACCTTCCGGCTCGGCAAAGAACGCCGCAAGCTCAAGGAAAGCAATGCCCAGAAAGACTTCCTGTTCAAGGTAGTCTCCCATGACATACACGCTCCGGCGATGGCCCAGTTGAGGAGCATGCAGATGCTCCGCACGCACGGAGCCGGGCTGCATCCTTCCGAACTCGGCCAGGTTTACCTCCAGCTGGAACGCCAGGCAGAATCCGAAGTCGAGCTCATCGACAATGTCCTGCGATGGGCAAGGACGAAGACGGAGGCCCCTGAACCGGTCCGCTTCGCCTTGGACGAGATGGTCGGGGAAGTCATAGGACAGTATTCCGGCAGCGCGCGGTCAAAAGACATTTCCGTCAGCCTGGAATCCCCCGACGACATCGTAGTTTGTTCCATACGGAGCAACCTGATGCTGGCGCTCCGCAACCTTCTTTCCAACGCCATAAAATTCTCGCCCAAGGGCTCACCGGTCACGATCGCGATCGAACCGGTCACGGACGGAGCCCTGCTCAGCGTCTCCGACAGGGGCATCGGGATTCCGAAAGACAGGATCCCGTCCATCTTCAACGCGGACGGCTCTTTCCGCAGAAGCGGCACGGACGGAGAACCGTCCAACGGTCTCGGCCTCACCGTGACACGTGACCTCGTGGAGGAAACAGGATCGACAATCGGCGTCGAAAGCGAAGAAGGAAACGGCAGCCGTTTCACCATCCACATCAAAAACCTGCAGGAAAATGCCTGAAGCCATCAAAGTTCTTCTGGTCGACGACCATCCCCTGATCCTCGTCGGAATCCGTTCCATGCTGGAGGGGAAACCCGGCATTCAGATAGCAGGAACCGCAGCCGACGGCAGACAGGCCCTGGAAAAGGCCATGGCCCTCAGGCCGGACGTCATGGTCATGGATGTGATGATGCCGGGAATGGACGGGATCGAGCTGGCCCGGCGTATGCGCGCCCAGATACCCGATACCGCCCTTCTGGTCCTGTCCAGCGACACTTCAGTCGGCACGCTTGAAACCCTTCTCGGCATAGGCATAGACGGATTCCTTCCCAAAAGCAGCGACGAAGCCACTATGCTCGACGCAATCCGCTCCGTCGCAGGCGGATATGAATTCTTCGGCACGGACATCGCCCGCCTGATCGACCGGATATCCCTTGCGAAAAAGGCTCCGGACAACCTGTTCACCCCGAGGGAGCTGGACGTGATACGGCTCAGCTGCAAAGGCCTGCAGTACAAGGAAATCGCCGGCGAACTCGGAATCAAGTACCTGACCGTCGTCACCATCAAGAACAACATCTTCCGCAAGCTGGGCATCAACAACACGGTCGAGCTGGTCCTGTATGCCATCAAGAAAGGACTGATAATCCTCTGAAGGGCATTCAAAGAAAAACCCCGGAAGTCATACGGCTCCCGGGGATTTCTTATTTATGACAGGCTTTAGTACTAAGGCTGTTTGACGCATCTGACCTGCAGGCCGCTGGCAGGCCATTCTGTCTCAGCATATGTTTCAAACTGATACATATCAATGCTGGAAACACTGAAAGTATAGGCCTCTTCCGAATTTATCATACTGTTTCCCCAGTATTTTGCATCACCTACGTCTACGCTGTAGCTGTAGGTTTGCCATATGCTCCAGGATGAATCGCCGGTATTGTAATAGTAGAATCCGCAGTAAGGAAGCGTAAGGCCGTCAAACTGATAGGTTCCGCCGTAAGTACCACTGTCATGGATGGTCTTGGAGATAGGGCGCTTGTCGGGAGCTGATCCCCAGAAGTTGACGTCGGAGCCGTCGATGGTCCTATCGGCCTTTTCCTTGATTGCCGTCCATATTTCGGTATCGGCAACGCGCCATCCGTAAGGGCAGGGATCCTGTTCCTTTGTTGCAGTTCCCCATAGTCCGTCTACGGCGCCCAGGCTGGGCAGCCAGCTCTTGCTGGCCGTGGTTCCTTTGATGAAGGTCATGGGATTGCTGCTTGCATAATACTTATTGACCAGGCCTCCGCAATTCACCTGGGCCCAGTTGCCGGAATTGGTGGTCTCACGGTTGGCTGATGCCTCGTAGATGTTGTTTACACCGACAAAGGGATCTTTTCGGCCGAACTGGTAATAGAGGCCCACCTGCTCTTCGCGATAGCCGTTGATGCTTTCCGCGGAATTGTAGAAAGCGCCAAGGTTGCGCTTCATCATATAATACTCGGTGCCGTCGAGATTGATATAATTATAATCTGAGGAACTGTTGTTGGGGTCGTAGTCTGTAACCCACAGGTGCCAGCTCCAGATAATGGTTCCTTCGCCGTTCAGGACGGCCACCAGGGCATTGCCCTCGGTGCCGGTGGTCTCTACATAGATGCGGTTGTCGCTGCAGAGCTTGGCGTTCTTGATAACGGAGCCGACAGCAACGGAGTTGTTGTATGGAAGGGCCTCCCAGAGCACTGCGGCGCTGTATGAGGAATTATAAGTGTTTGGATAGGAGAAGCCCTGCTTGCTCTTTGCGCCAAAACTATAAGTTGACCCGGTGCAAGGAACAATGTAGCAGTTGGAGGGCTCGGTGCCGTCTGCGTCAAGTGCCGTTGCAACAGGAAGCGCCGGAATGGTTCCGGTCAACACTGTGGAGAAAGCCGCTCCCTTGCCTGCGCTGAAAGAGTAGTCGCCGGTGAACTCCAGTTCCTTTACAAATGTGTTGCCGTCGGCTGCGGTTGCGGTGACATTCCACTTGTAACCGGACTTCTGGTCCACAAAGTTGCCGATAATGTAGTATTTGAGCCAGGAGCTGCCGGAGTACCGGGTCGGGGGCACCAGGCCTGTGGGGTCGCTTTCCGCCGTATCAGGAGCACCGAAGTAAGAAATCTGCCTGGAGAGGTTGGATGTGCTGCCAGCCTTGAAACTAGCGGGATAGCCCCAGGACATATTCTCGAAGGCAAAATGATCGGCATTGATTTCAACGGTCTTGATGGCCGATGTTACCTGAGATTCGTCCCAGGGGTCGTCGGGATTGGTGGCGCCTCTGAAATCAAGGGTTACTGTAAGAACGCTGTAGAGGTTCTGAAGCGTTGCCGTCATGCTGCCGGCGGCAATCTGGGCCCTGCCGTAGAAAATGGAGCGCTCTTTCAGTACGTCCATATCAGTGTTCTCATCGGCATAGACGTAGGTGTAGGGGCTCAGGGTCATTCCGCTCTCCCCTATCTTCACCTCGTCTATAAGACGTCTCGAGAACGCGCCGTTAAGGGCTTCCGAGCCCCATTTGCCGCTTGCGGAGCCCTCGTAGGCCTCGAGATGGGGATAGACGATCATGACCCTCGGAGAACTTCCGCCGGTGTATGTACCGGTGAAAGTGCCCGTCACGGGATCCTGCACTTCAAAGTTGTCGATTGCGCTTATGTTCGCATAATCGCTGTCAGAATCGAAGGAAATCACGGAAATCTTGTCCCCGACCTCCCAGTCGCAGTAGAAACCGGCCACTCCGTTGGAAGTATAAGTCGTCCTCGTGCCGGCGAAGTCGACCTGAAGCGTCATCTGGACACCATCCGCACCGGTTTCGGGCACCTCCGGTCCATTGTTTTCATTTACCTGGCAGGAAACCATCGCGGCCGCGCATACGGCCATTAATGCATAGATCTTTTTCATGTTCATTCCTCCCTGGATTAAAATGGCAAATTCCCTCCATCTTCGTAGTCAGGAGAGTAGATGTCTCCCGTCACTTCGGAGCCGCAAAGGACTTTTCTGATCTGCACCTCTAGCATGAAACACGCCGGCGCCAAATACTTTTTGTTTTCTTCCATCATCATCAGTATTTTGAAAACGAGTCTATTCCGTTCGCAAAATTACCCCGTGATGATTTCAGCGGCAATACATAATTATATGTACAAAAAACCCGGCAAGGCTGCGTGCCCTGCCGGGTAAGGAGAATTACCGGTATCTTCTAACAGAGTTTCAGGAACACCTCGATGGCCTGATATTCGGCCATGCCGAGCTGGTCGTACAGGCGCGCCGTATTCTGCGTGCGCTCTTCGGCCCTCTGCCAGAATTCGCGGGGATCGTCGCCGGGGAAGGGGACTATATCCTTCTGCGAAAGGTGATGGTAGATGGCGTGACGCTTCTCCACGACCTCTTCGGGGCTGAGCGGCACAGCCATGTCCACCCTTCCGAGCTCCCATTCCATCCATGCGCCGCGGTACAGCCACACATGGCATCCATCCACCCAGCCTGCACCCTCAGCCTTCAGCTGGTCAAGGGCCTCGAGCGCCGCCTCCGTACAGACACGGTGCGTGCCGTGCGGATCGGCGAGGTCTCCGGCCATATAGATCTGGTCCGGGGCAATCTCGTCCATGAGGGCCTTGATAATATCCACGTCAGCCTGCGTGCGCGGCAGCTTGGCTACTCCGCCCGACTCGTAGAACGGAAGGTTCAGGAAATGCACATGGGACTCGTCCAGCCCGAAGGAGCGGACGGCCCCGCGAGCCTCGCTGCGGCGTATGGCGGCCTTGAGGGCCAGTAGAGGCTTCGGCTCCGGAGCTCCCGGCGCCTTGGAGGCGATCAGGGCCTTCACCTCGTCGAAACGGTCGCCGAAACCGAGCTGCGAGGCCGCATCCATATGCTGCAGGACCACGTCGTCGTGCACGGCGACGTTGCCCGAGGTCTGGTAGGCGACATGCACGTCGTGCCCCTGGTGGACAAGACGGATGAAGGTTCCTCCCATCGAGATCACGTCGTCATCAGGGTGCGGGGAAAGGATGAGCACCTTCTTCGGGAAGGGCCTGGAAGAGACCGGACGCGTGCTGTCGTCGGCATTGGGCTTTCCGCCCGGCCAGCCCGTGATGGTATGCTGAAGGTCGTTGAAGATGTCGATGTTGATCTTGGAGTGCGGTCCGTACTTTTCGAGCAATTCTTCGAGGGAGTTCTGCAGGTAATCCTGCTCCGAGAGCTTCAGAATCGGCTTTCCGACCTTCTGGCAAAGCCAGATGACCGCCTTGCGGCGGAACTTCGGGGTCCATTCGCAAGGTCCGATCAGCCAGGGGGCCACCTCGCGGGTCAGAAGGCTTCCGGCCGTCTCATCCACGAACATGCGCACCTTGGGATGGCGCTGGAACATGGTCGCCGGACAGGCGGGGTCGTACGGACCCTCGACCACCTTCTGGACCACTGCAGCCTTGTCCTCACCCCAGGCCATCAGGATGACCTTCTTCGCGCTGAGCATGGTGCTCATGCCCATGGTTATGGCCGCTTTCGGGGTGGAAGCCATCTCGCCGTTGAAATTCTTCGCCTGCCTCTTGCGGGACGGGTAGGAAAGGAGCACAGTGCGGGTGTGGCTCGTCTCCGAAGCGCCGCTTTCGTTGAATCCGACCTGGCCTTCCTCGCCTATGCCTATGACAAGGAGATCGAGGCCCCTGGCCATCACGTCGAAGGCCGCGCAGTAATGAGACACTTCTTTTTCGGGGACTGTCCCGTCAGGGATGTGCACATTGGCGGGCAGGACGTCGATGTTGTCCAGCAGTTCCTCGTGCAGCCGCCGGTTGCGGCTCTGGGACGCCGTGTTGGACGTAGGATAATATTCGTCTATCGAGAATATCTCGACGTTGCGAAACGAAACCTTCCCCTCCCGGTACTTTCGGCTCAGCTTCTTGTAAAGGGACACCGGGGTGGCGCCCGTCGTGAGGCCGAGTTTGAAAAGCTTGCCGGGGTTCGCCGCCTCGAATTCCTTGATTGCGGTGATGACCTTTTCTGAGATCACTTCGCTGGCTCCCGATGGTTCGGGATAGACGTCGGTGTAGATCTTGTCGTCAGCGTGAAGTATGTCTCCGGGCAGATTTTCGCGGATTAGTCCGCCGTCCTTGGGAAGGGAAAAGTGTTTCATTTATTCCTGCGCTTTTTTAAGAGCCTGGGTGGTCGTGTAATACTTCGCAAGCATGTTGGGAACTTCCCACTCGGGGAGTTTTCCATCCTGGAGGCACTTGAGATACCTTCTGACAACCTGGGAGAAATGGGCCTCGTGACCGACCTTGTAGCTGTCGGGGATGGCCACGTGCCAGCCGGCCTCAGTCTTTTCGAGGGCTATTCCGGGATAATTCTTCTCGAGGGCGGCGAAGGCCTCGGCAACCTGGGACTCATAGGCCGCGTCAGCTGCGACGGGCTCGATGTAGAGCTCGGGCTTGTAGCCCTGTTCGGCGCCCTGGCGGATTACGAGGGAAGCCTTGGAGCCGCGCATGATGGAGAAGTGCGTGTCGCCGGTGCCGGCGGGAGCCTCATAGTTCCAGACCACGATGACCTTGGCGTAAGTATCTTTCAGTTTGTATGTCATCTCGCCGTTGGCCATGCACTCGAGATTGCCGTCCTTGACGCAGTCCTGAAGGAATTCGGGGAATTCGGCGCATCCGGTGGAGGCCTCGAACTGGGCCGGGGTGATGATCGTGGGCCAGTGCTTCGCGGAAATCATTTCGACATCCTTGGTGTAGTCGAGGACCACATCGGGATAGACGCTCCACTGGACTATGTCCACGAGATGGACGGTCACGTCCACAATGCCCTCGCCCTGCTGCTTGACGTCATAGTACCATGCCGGACGGACGAGCTTGTTGCCGGAGACGTTCTTGAAGAAGTGGTGCACGCTCTCCTTGACGACGGCGGGTTCCTCGGGAGTGCCGGCGAGCTGCTCGCCGTAGATGGCGGGAATCTGGCGCAGCTCCCTCTGGAGGGCTGTGGTGATTTCGAACCTCTCGGTCATGATGTCGGAAAGGAGGACACCGTTCTTTTCGGCTGTCTCAAAGCTTTCCTTCAGGGTGTCGAAGTCTTCGGGCGTGATGGCCATAGGCTTGTCCGACAGCACGTTGATGCCCGCCTGGACAGTCTTGAGGATGTAGGCTGGCTTCTTGCCGTTGTTGCCCGCGGTAATCATCAGGTTGCCCTTCTTCTCAGCGAGCATCTTCTCGAGGAAGTCGTCACCGGTATAGACTATCTCGTTCCAATGCGTGGGGTTCTCAGCGCGGTTGTTGAAACCCTCGATACGGGCGAGATGGGCCTTGAGGTCGGCTCCTTCGGGAGCATAGACATAGACGTCGGGGTTGATCTCGTCGTAGGAGACGTTCTGCAGGAGGGCGGCGTGGAAATGCCCGGGATCGACGGTGATGAGTGTCACTTTCTTGTCATTTTTGCACGCTGCGAGCGCAAGCACGGAAAACAGCGCGACAATTGCTTTCTTCATATCTTTCTGGTTATTGGTTTACAGGAGGTGGAAACCGGCGGTAAGGCCGGCCATGACGATGGAGACCATGCTCATGAGCTTGATCAGGATGTTCAAGGAAGGCCCTGATGTATCCTTGAAGGGGTCGCCGACGGTATCGCCCACGACGGTGGCGTGGTGGCAGTCGGAGTTCTTGCCTCCGAAATTGCCCTCCTCGACGAACTTCTTCGCGTTGTCCCAGGCTCCGCCGGAGTTGGACATGAACACGGCGAGCACGAAGCCGGCGCCGAGTCCGCCGATGAGCAGGCCGAGAACCCCGGCCACACCGAGGACCAGGCCAATTACGATGGGAGCGGCAATTGCAAGCAGGGACGGTATGAGCATCTCATGCTGGGCGGCCCTGGTAGAGATTTCGACGCACCTCTTGTAGTCGGGAGTGCCTTCTCCGGTCAGGATGCCCTTGATCTCACGGAACTGGCGGCGCACTTCGACCACCATCTTGGAAGCTGCCCTTCCGACGGCGTTCATGGTCAGGCCGCAGAAGAGGAAAGCCATCATGGCTCCGATGAAGACTCCCGCCAGGACGGTGGGGTTCATCAGGGAGACATGGTAGTTGTTCAGCACGTCCAGTATGCTGGCGTCGGCGGCGGCGACAAGGTCTCCGGCCACGGAAACGACTTTCTCACCGGCCCTTTCGAGGGCAATCTTGATCTCTTCGATGTAGGAGGCCAGCAGGGCCAGGGCGGTCAGGGCGGCGGAACCTATGGCAAAGCCCTTTCCGGTGGCGGCGGTGGTGTTGCCGAGAGCATCGAGCACGTCGGTGCGTTCACGCACTTCAGGGTCGAGTTCGCTCATCTGGGCGTTGCCGCCGGCGTTGTCGGCGATGGGACCGTAGGCATCTGTGGCAAGGGTGATGCCCAGGGTGCTGAGCATGCCCACGGCGGCGATGGCCACGCCGTAGAGGCCCTTGGACAGGCTGGCGGCGGTCATCATGCTTTGCACGTCGAAGCCGATGGCGAAGAGGTACGCCAGGACTATGGCGCAGACTATGGCTATCACTGGTATGGCCGTGGAGACCATTCCGAGGCCTACACCCTGTATGATGACGGTAGCGGGACCGGTCATCGAAGACTCGGCCAGCTTCTGCGTGGGCTTGTAGGAGTGCGAGGTGTAGTATTCGGTAGCCTTGCCGATGATGACTCCGGCGAGAAGCCCGGCGACGACCGAGCAGGAGAAGTGCCACCAGTCTGCCGTCTCAGTGCCGAACACCAGGGCGAGGATGCCGAAGGTGGCAAGGCCGCTGAGGATGGCCGCCATGTTGGTGCCGAAGCTCATGCTCTTGAGGAGCTGGCCCATGCCGGCGCCTTCCTTGGTGCGGACGGTGAAGATGCTGATTACCGACAGAAGGACCCCGACGGCGGCGATGAGCATGGGGGCCAGGATGGCCTTTGTCTGCATCTCGGGGCCGAGGGCGTAGAAGGCGGATGCACCGAGCGCCATGGTGCTCAGGATCGAACCGCAATAGCTCTCATAGAGGTCAGCGCCCATGCCGGCGACGTCGCCCACGTTGTCACCGACGTTGTCGGCGATGGTCGCAGGGTTGCGGGGATCGTCCTCGGGAAGGTCGCTCTCGACCTTGCCCACGATGTCGGCTCCCACGTCGGCGGCCTTGGTGTAGATGCCGCCGCCTACCCTCGCGAAGAGGGCCTGGGTGGAGGCGCCCATGCCGAAGGTCAGCATCGTGGTGGTGATCACCACGAGCTTCTGAGCTTCGGAGGCCTCACCGACGAAGGCATTGAGGATGATATACCAAAGGGCTATGTCGAGAAGTCCGAGGCCGACCACGGTCAGTCCCATCACGGCGCCGGAACGGAAGGCGACCTTGAGCCCGGCGTTAAGGGAGCGGCGGGCGGCGTTGGCAGTACGTCCCGAAGCGAAAGTCGCGGTCTTCATGCCGATGAACCCGGCCAGTCCGCTGAAGAAACCTCCGGTCAGGAAGGCGAACGGGACCCAGGGGTTCTGCACATGGAACACATAGGCCAGGATCGCGAAGAACACGGCAAGGATGGCGAAGACGATTACCACGACCTTGTACTGCTGGCGCAGGTAGGCCATTGCGCCTTCGCGAACATACTGGGCGATCTGGCGCATCGTGGGCGTGCCCTCGTCTTCCTTCTTCATCTGACGGTAGAAGATGAAGGCGAAAGTCAGGGCCAGGACTGAAGCCGCCGGAACGGCGTAGAATAGAGCATTCATAAATCTTGTTTTACTATATCAAGCAAAATTAATCATTTTTCATATAAAACGAAAAGGCGGCACGGCAAATGACGCGCCGTAAAAGCCCGCCGCGCCCCCACTCCGGCCGTGGCGGACAAACTCCTCTGCAGTAGCCACTTAAACAGAGTCGCTTCCATCGAAATCGATGGAAGCGACAATGCCTTGTTTGTTGTATATCAGCCGTTTAACTGCCACGGGCGACTATGCTTTGCGCCGGGCAGAACGGCCGCAACGGTCTGTATTACTCGGCGGCGGGAGCCTCCGCTGCAGGGGCGGCCTCGACGGGAGCTTCTGCTACGGGAGCCTCGGCGGCAGGAGCTTCGGCAGCGGGGGCTGCAGGAGCCTCGGCGGCCTTCTTGGCGCGGCTGCGGCGGGTGGTCTTCTTGGTCTCCTTCGCGGCGGCAAGAGCGGCCTCGTTGAAGTCGACAAGCTCGATCAGGGCCATTTCAGCTGCGTCACCCTGACGGAAACCGACGTGAAGTACGCGGGTGTATCCGCCCGGACGGCCGGCGATCTTGGGAGCTATGGTGCGGAAGAGTTCAGTGACCGCCTCCTTGTTCTTCAGATAGCTGAATACCACGCGGCGCGAGTGGGTCGTATCCTCTTTGGACTTCGTGATGAGGGGTTCCACATAGGACTTGAGGGCCTTGGCCTTCGCCACGGTGGTGGTGATCCTCTTGTGCATGATCAGAGAGGTGGCCATGTTGGCCAGGAGGGCCTTGCGGTGACCGCTCTTGCGTCCGAGATGATTGATTGCTTTGTTATGTCTCATCTTTAGATATTCTTTTTCTTGGGTTCAATATTGTACTTGGTCACATCCATTCCGAACGAAAGCTTCATCTTCTCGACAAGCAGGTCGATCTCGCCAAGGGACTTCCTTCCGAAATTGCGGAACTTCATCAGCTCGCTGCGGGAGTAAGACACCAGGTCTGCGAACGTGTCGATGTCAGCCGCCTTGAGGCAGTTGAAAGCCCTGACTGAAAGTCCCATGTCGGAGAGTTTCGTCAGAAGCAGGTGACGCATGTGCAGGCTTTCCTCGTCCAGCTCCTTGGAGTCGGGCTCCACGGTGCTCTCGAGCACGGTCTTCTTGTCGTCCGTGAAGAGCTTGAAGTGGTAGATGAGGATGTTGGCGGCGTCCTGGAGGGCGGCGTTCGGGGAGATGGAACCGTCGGTGACGATCTCAAGATTGAGCTTCTCGTAGTCGGTCTTCTGCTCGACACGCCAGTTCTCCACGGACCAGTTGACCTTGCGGATAGGCGTATAGATCGCATCCACAGGGATGGTGCCGATGGGCGTATTCTCGTCCCTGAGTTCCTCGGCGGGCACGAATCCGCGACCCTTGGTGATGGTCAGCGTGATTTCGAGCTTGACGGAGGGCTCCAGGGAGCAGATGTGCTGTTCGGGATTCAACACCTTGAATGAAGACAATCCCTTCGAGATATCCTCGGCGGTAAACTCCTGCTTGCCGCTGATGACGATGGAAACGGTTTCGGTATCGACAGACTCGACCATTCTCTTGAAACGGACCTGCTTGAGGTTGAGGATGATGTCCTGCATGCCCTCGATCACGCCGGGGATGGTGGCGAACTCCTGGTCTACGCCGGAGATCTTGATCTGACTGATAGCAAAC
>JAEEGL013389789.1_pt1 | contig 32596 bp, 20 predicted proteins | sample 9134231 | NCBI WGS metagenome assembly JAEEGL01 (sample SAMN16246548, study PRJNA631951) | gut metagenome | biome: gut microbiome; feature: rumen; material: fiber-attached | host: Bos | place: Iran: Karaj | collected 2018-10
AGCAGGCTTGCCGCTGTTGGGATAGAAAGCTGTTCGCCAGTCGAAATAGAGACGATAGGTTCCCGGTGTCGCCACGCTGAAGGAGTAGCTATGTGTCATCCAGACACTGTCTTGAGGCAAAGATTGGTTGTCACTCAAGCGTACAGAACCATCGGGTTGGAGTACGGGCGGAACGGCATTGAAGAGGGTGGCAGGAGCCCCCCAATATGCTGTATAATGCTCATAACCACGGTGTTTAAAGGTGATATGGTATTGGGGATACAATGTATCTATTAAAAATTCCCGATAAGCCCAGGCCGGATAATTGGTGCCAAAGCCGTAGGTGAGGTTTGTGGCACCGCCGTTACTTGACACATACAAAGAATGGGATTCGCTACAGGAGATGTACGTTCCTGTGTACCATCTGTTTGCTTCCGCATCGGGATTGATAGGCAGGCACCAGTTCACATTCTCTGTGGAATCCTCAAAATTGCAGTAATAAGGGATGGTCGCCAGTCGCCGATGCGTGGTGAAGGAGCTCTCCAAACTCCAGTCGCTGGACAACGTGTCGGAACAGACGGCCTGTACTTTCCATAAATAGGTCGTGATAGGATGAAGATCCGTCAGCGTGAGGAAGGTGTCGTTGACGGCAACCTCCGTGTATTCCGTTTCGGTATTGCTGCGATAGGCCACCACGTACTGGTCGGCACTACCGAGAATGCCAGGTTTCCATGAAAGTGTTGCCGATTCGACGGCTATGTCGGAAACCTCCAAAAATTCGGGATAGGAACAGAGCCCATCCTGACAGGTGAAGGTCAGCTTGGGAAGGAAGTCCGCTGTATAGGGTGCATAGTATGTACCCACTTGGTTAAGAGACATAATGTCGGATTGGGTTTGCCCATAATAAGACTCACCCCGATACGTATCGGAACTCCCCGCCTTGATGACTTCGACCAAAAGATTACCGCCATTATATAGAAAAGGAGTATCCAAGGGTATGCGTATAATATCGCTTACAAAATATGCTGAAAATGGGCCGGACCACACAACAGAAGTATTGGCGTCTATCATCCCGTTATTAAGGTTTTCGTCCGTGGTAATTCCTAATCGGATGGTCTGTACCCGAGAATCCAGCCATGTGCCTTGGGCAGCCACCATATACCATGTCAGAGTGGTGATATACTTGCCTTGCAATTCGGTAAGCATCGAAGATGGATATATGGATTGCGAATGTTGTGATTGATTCCAATGGTAACCTGATAACGGGAAATAGGGGAGTTGGGTCGTTCCGTCAGCTACAGTAATATCTTGGGCATCAACGCTATAAAAGGAATATAATCCAATAATAGCAAGAAACAAAGCTATTTTTTTCATATTGAATATTTTAGATGTATTTCTATTATAAATCATTTCTCACACATCGTACAGGAAAAGCACGATCGTAGTAATAAGTGTCATAATCCAGAGTTGGGCTGTTATATGAAATCTTGAAAACATGAGCATAGCTATAGTATGGGGTGGAGTTGAACGTGTAATGACAGCTCCGACTCCACAGGTAGGCTATTTGGTTCGCATGGAAGGGATTGCTAATATATCCTCCGGCTGCAATCGCAGAAAATCCAGTGAGATTGTTGTTGGATGGATAGGCTCCGGGGGAACAGTTCACTGTTGAAGAGTTCCACTGCGAAATATCCGCAAGGGCCTTGCCCACATAGGTGCTGTCGCCTCCACAGGCATAATGGGTGCCCGTATAACTTTTCAACGTCATCCACTCGGCATCATCAGGAATATGCCAGCCGTCGGGGCAGACACCTTGCGGGTCAATCTCCGTGGTAGAGGATCTTTTGGTCAGGGCTTTCCAGTTGTAGCCATATCCGTATAAGGGAGTCAAATTAGCATCGTATGTAAGACGGTAATAGTAAGGATCATACTTGGAAGACAGGCTCGCGCCCGGTTGCCCATTAGGGATGGCAGAACCGTCCGGGAAGTGCGAAGTGTATAGGTTTGACCGCATCCAACATTGTGCTCCCACCTGTACGGTGTTATAGACATGTCCATCCCAGTCGGTCAGTGTGGGAGTGCCTACGCAGGGCTGCCCGTCTTCAGCCACGGTCAGCAGCACATAGTCATCGCTGTACATAAGAGTTCCATTTGAAATGCAATGCCCGCGCAAATAGTAGGTGGAGGCACGCTCAAGGTCACCGATATGGGTATCAAATGTATTTACGGCATTCACCGCGGGGAACTCCAGGTCTGACAAATCCGGCTGCGGAAGGGTGTCCATACAAAGCCCGCGACTATCAATGGCCGCAGTGCTGTCGCAGACAATGGTGACTCTTATGGTGGCGTAATCGTGGTCAAGATGCACTAACGAAACGTGTACGGAGGTGGGCATCGTGTCCGGCTCAAACGAGAGGGTGTTGCCGTAAACAGTCCCTACCGAATTTGTGGCGTAAGGACGCACATAACAGACAGAGTCGTGGATACCGCCGATAATCCGGCTGAATGTGCCTGCAGCCCCGTCCCATTCGACATGGCTGTCCGTAATTGTGGGATGAATGGAAGCGGCCCAGCAAAGTCCGACCACCGTGGCAGTGTCGCCGCCGTCGGACAGTAGCGTGCCACGACAGGTAGCGTACGAAGAGCCTATGTCGGTGATGGTGTCCAAAGCCACTTCCGGCAAAACAGCCGCTGTAGTAAATTCAAGCAGCGCTCCGTAACTGGTGCCTCGCTCGTTCGTGGCGTATGCTATCACATAGTATTGGGTGGCGAACGCAAGCCCCGTCAATGAAGAACTAAAGGTATCAATGACTGAAGGAGTTACGAAACAACTATCGGCAAGTAGTGTCGGCGCTCCCCAGCAAAAGCCCCTCTCCAAAATGGGCAGGCCGCCATCGTCCACGACAAAGCCCCCTAATAGAGCGGATGTGTCGGTGATGGCTGTGACTGAGTCGGTTACAACGGTCGGGGCCTGATATGCCCCAGAAGTGAAGTGTACGGACTCGCCGTATACTGTGCCGCAAGGCGTGGTGGCGTAGGCACGATAGTAGTAGTCCGTTTCCGGAGTTAGGTCCGACAACGTGACACTGAAGACACCCGCTCCCTCCCCTGATGGGATGTATCCCTCGATGAGAGTGGGGGCCGGAAGCGTGTCCCAACAAATGCCACGTTCCACCACAGGAGAAAATCCCTCCCATACGATCTCACCGCTGCATACGGCCGAGGTGCGCGTGATGGAAGCCACATCTCCCGTCACCACGTATGGACTGTCGGCGGAGGACACCCACGCGCAATTGTCAAACGTCAAAGACACGGGCCCGTTCGGCAAAGTGTTGATTTCCACAGTGTCACTTGTTTGAAAAACATCGCCCGACCGGCGGAATCCAACGATGTGCAAAAGGTCACCCTCTTCGTATCCGCCGCTGCGGACGGATTTTAAAGCATTGTTCCATGCGATTGCCCCGTCGTAAGCGATGCGACAATCTCCACCCATACCATTGTTCACCATCTTGATGGCAGCTTCTTCATGGGATGTCCAAACCTTCAATACATACTGTTGCGGCGGGCTCAGCCAAACCCGGAAAGCATGGGCGCCCGGCTGAAGGCGAAGCGACTTGTGCGTCACCCGCCGTCCCGCCATATCGAACACCTCAACGACGGTATTATCCTCGTAAGGGATGGTGATTATGAAATCCGTCGTCCCGTCAAAAGGGTTTGGCGTGTTCTGCGACAAAAAAAGTCCCTTCGCCCGATAATAATCTTCCACACCTTCTTCCTCTTCTTCGCCCCCTGCTTCCGGCAAAATAAAGATAGTATCAGGATAAAATATCGTGTCGATCCAACCTTGGGTGAGATCCTCAATGATGGCATGGTGCAACTGCACATAACCGCCAAAATTGTCGCACCCCGTCAGAATTATATTCTGTTGGGCCTCCGCCCGAAAGCAACAAAACCACCCAATCAGAACAAAAAGCAGTATGCTCTTTTTCATAATAGCAATGTTTGAAAAAACAATGCTGCAAACGTACATATTTTTTTGTAATTTTCAAAACATACGTTGCAAAATATTGTTAAATTGAGGGTAATTTGTTGAAAATCAATATGATATAAATCAACAACCTAATACAATCGTATAATTCTCCCGGTTTGGCATAGGGTATAAACAACGTAGAGACGATGTGCACATCGTCTCTACAAAATATTTCGTCACCAATAACGGTTTTATTCCTTCTTCACCGACATGGAATGCAAAATCAGGTAGGCACAAAGGGCCACGTACATCACGATGGCGGCAATGCCTGCCCACGGTGACTTTACGTACACTTCGGGCATGGAGAGATCAGTTCCGGTGGAGGCCAGAATGGCGCTGATGACACCGAATATGGCCGCACCTGCCAGCAAACCGGATGCCAGCAACGTGCCCTTGTCCTTACGCAGTTTGTTGATTTCCTCGTCCTTGCTGCGGCTGCCGACATACCATGCGATGGCACCGCCCACCAGTAAGGGGATATTCAGCTGCAACGGAATGAACATACCGAGCGAGAAGGCCAGTGCCGGGATGCCGATTCGATCCAACAGAAGTGCGATAACTGCACCGACAATGTACAAAATCCACGGCGCACCCTGTCCCGACATCAACGGCTCGACGATGGCCGCCATGGCGTTGGCCTGCGGGGCCACCAAGCCGCCGTTGTTGGCATCGTAGCCGTAAGTCTTTGACAACAGGATGATGACGGCACCCACCGTGAGGGCGGAAACCAACGTGCCCACAAACTTGAAAGCCTGCTGTTTGTACGGAGAGGAACCGATCCAGTAACCGATTTTCAGGTCGGTGATGAAGCCGCCCGCCATTGCCAGCGCCGAGCAGACGATACCGCCGACAATCAGCGCGGTGACCATACCGGCGGTGCCTTTCAGACCGACGGCGGCCAGAATGAAGGAGGAGAGGATCAGCGTCATCATCGTCATGCCCGACACGGGGTTGCTGCCCACCGTGGCAATAGCCGTGGCCGCCACCGTGGTGAACAGGAAGGCGAAGATGAAGACAATCAGCAGTCCCACAATTACTTGAGTGATGTTCATCTGCAAACCGCCGAAGGCGAAGAAGATGCCCATCAGCACCAGCAGTCCGATAAAACCGAAGAGGATGATCTTCATGGAGATGTCGCGTTGGGTACGGAGCACCTGCTGCTGCGGGTTGTCGGCAGAGGCTTTGTTGCCCTTGAAGATCGTGCCCATCGAGGTTTTGATGACACCGGCGGACTTGATTACGCCGAGGATACCGGCCATGGCGATGCCGCCGATACCGATCAGGCGGGCATATCCCTTGTAGATGAGGTCGGGATCCATCGTGCTCATCATGGTGCCGTCAGCGGCGACGCCGTAGCTGCCGAGCAGCGGCACAATCACCCACCACGACAGGAACGAACCGGCACAGATGATCGTAGCATACTTCAAACCAATAAGATAGCCTGTTCCCAGCAGGATGCCGGTGCCGCTCATATTGAAGACGAACTTGTGGTCCATTGCCAGACGCTCGCCCCAGCCGGTCATGCGGGTGGAGATGTTTTCAGCCCAGAAATGGAAGGTGGTCATAAAGAAATCGTAAAGACCGCCAATCAAACCGCTGATGAGCAAAAGTTTGAGCTGGCTGCCGCCTTTCGCGCCGGAGACGAGAATTTCGGTGGTTGCCGTCGCTTCGGGGAAGGGGTACTTGCCGTGCATGTCGGAAACAAAATACTTGCGGAAGGGGATGAGGAAGAGGATACCGAGGAAGCCGCCGAACAGGGAGGCGAGGAAAATCTGGAAGAAGTTGACATTCAGTTCCATTCCGGGGTTGTTCTCCTGGATGATGTAGATGGCGGGCAGGGTGAAGATGGCGCCGGCCACAATCACGCCGGAGCTGGCACCGATGGACTGGATGAGCACGTTTTCGGAAAGCGCGCCCTTGCGTTTGGCGATGGTGGAGGCACCGACAGCGATGATGGCGATCGGGATGGCCGCTTCAAACACCTGGCCGAAACGGAGCCCGGCGTAGGCTGTCGCCGCCGAAAAGATGATGGCCATGATGATACCCCAGACTATCGTCCAAGCATTCAGCTCAGGATACTTCTTTTCCCCCATCAAAATAGGTTTGTACTCTTCGCCCTCTTTCAGTTCGCGGTACGCGTTTTCGGGCATTTTCACCTCGTTTTCCTGCAACAAGGTCTCTTCATTCTCTTGATTCATATTGTAAAAAATTAAAATGATCCGTTTGAAAAAATCGGTGGCAAAGATACAACATTCCCGCTTACGGGCTTGCGGTCACCGAGATAAAGTTCAGAAAGAATAGAATTCCCCTTCTATGTAGAAGGGGTGGCCGTAGGCCGGGGTAGTAGAATCTTTATCTTATGACATATAGACTTCTTTTCACAAGGACTTTTTCAATCTTCTATACAACTACCCTGCGCTTCGCGCACCCCTTCTTTAAAAGAAGGGGAATGTGTTTCCGCACCTGAGTTAAATGAAACTTATATGCTTTGCAAGGCGGGGGAGACTTCGGACCATCGTTGTATTTCTGGAAATTGCAGAAGAATAGCTCACCCCGGAGGGGTGATATTTTATTAACCCCAGATAAGGCCGTTAGGCCGCAATCTGGGGACGTGCGTGGCCTCGTGCGTCCGCCTGCGGCACGGGCGGCAGGCACGGAAGAGCGGGACGGGTGATGCCGCGGAAGACGAAACAGCCGCGAATTACGCGGATGGCGCGAATTTGCTGATGACTAACCGTGATGTTACAGGTTCTCCGTGATGTCGCCCTCAATCTCGCTGGTGCTGACATTCACGACCTGTACCTGTACATACTCGCCGGTGATGCGGACAGTGACGTAATAGCCGACAGCCGAGAAATTGTTGCCTTTTACCGTGGTTTTGTCGTTGTAGATGCCACTCTGCTGGCCTTGCTGCTCTTTATAAAGCTTTTCCAACTGCTCTTTAGCCACCACCACATAGCCTTTTTCTTTGAGGGCATTGACAATATGACTACGTGCCTGTACCTTGTCGGTGGCTTCGTCTGTGATGGTGATTTTGTCAATAGCAAAACGATTGCCTTCCTCTATCTCGCCAGTGGCCTTTTTGATTGCTTCGACGAGTTTCATTGTTTTGGCATCGGGCAACTCAACAATGGTGTATGTGTAATAGTTTGTTACATCGCCACCGTTGATTTTGACCTCTCCTTTGTTGAGGTTGCGGATGGCGACGTTCTTTTTAGGATAGGCCTGCTGTGCCTCGCGCAATGCTGCTTTGTAGGCAGTTTGATAACTGTTGTAGCCGTTGCGGGTACGCAAATCCTTGCTGAGCACAATCTCTTTTTGTTTCGGGGCTCCCTGCGCCTTGTTATAGTCTTCCTGTGCCATGGTATTGCCCACACCAAACAGCAGTGCGAATGTAAAAATGATGAATTTTGTTGCTTTCATTTTATTGATTTTTAAAAGTTTATCGTTGCATTGCCTTCATATTCTCCGGTGCTAACATTAACGACCTGCACACGAAGCGAGCTTTCCGTGACTTTCACATTGATGTAGTAACCAACGGCGGTGAAATTGTTGTCTGTTACCGTGGTGTTGTCATTATAGATTCCACTTCTTTGCGCCTCCTGCTCTTTCATCAATTTTTCAAGATACTCTTTGGCCACCACTTTGTAGCCTTTATCCAACAACATGTCAACTAACAGGTCTTTGATATCTTCCCTATTTATTCCATTAATTACAGACACTTGTTCTATAGCTAACCTAGAACCCTCACGCAAATTTCGCAAAACCTTATCAAGAGCTTGGGAAAGAAGCTCATTTCTTTGTGCATTGACATCTATAATAACTACTGATGCTGAAACACTGTATGTGACGCTAAAACCAACACTATTTTCGAGAATATTAGTCTTACTATGAAAATTTCTTAAGAAGAACTGGGGATATCTATTGCCATATTTTTCTTGAGCGGCTGATTTGATTTTTTCGTACAACTCTTTTTTGTCATAACTTTTCACATTGTCATCCCATACAGCTTTACCGTTAGCAACATAAGAGATGTTCCGACCGCCATCTACGGTAATGTTTATTTCGTCCACTTGTTTTTCTATCGGTTTTATTGGCTCTTCCCATTCATAAGTTGTTTGTGCATTGCTGAAAATACTGATTGTGGCAAATAACAGTGTAAAAATAAATTTTGTTGATTTCATATTGTTTTGATTTTAATCGTTATTTAATTCTTTCAATTTTGTCTGTTCATATAAATCATTTACTAACCACTTCAGCACCTTCTTTGCATGAATGCAGAATCGATCATCCAGTGCATAGATGGAGCCATGCATGTAATCTGCTGCGTAAGGACATCCACCACCGCATATTCCCAAACACTCGCAATCTTGACATTCGGGCATGAATAACGGTGAGCGTTTTTTCCAATAAGCGAAGTCGGTGCTGTTACGGAAATCGAAATCCTTATCCAACACATTGGCCGAGAAATACTTTCTGTTGTTCAAGTAGCCATGACAAATGCCGATGCTACCATCGGGCGCAATAACAAACTGGTTGCCCCCTGAGGCACAGCAATCATAGAGAAACAACTTATTGTCAATGAAAGCCTGTACTTTCCGCATCATCCTGTCTTCATACAATCCTTTGTTTCTCAATCGCTTGAAACACTCAATCATGAAATCTGTGGCTTCTTCGTAATAAGTATTTGAAGGTGTCAGGTGTCTGTTGGGAATAAGCATATTGAATGCAATAGTCAATGGTTCCAACGACATAATCTCTTTCAATACAGCCGCACGGTTGTGAATCGTATCTTCCGAGATGGTGATAGAAAGGCTATACGGCATCTTTTCATCAATGCACAACTGAATATTGTTTCTGACCACATCGAAAGTTTCTTGTCCTAACCGGTTGGTGCGGTTGGCATGGGAATGCTTGTCCACATCGTAGGAAATGCTCAAGGCAATATTGTGTTGCCTTAAGAAGTCAATGTGCGTCTTTGTCAATAGCGAACCATTCGTAATAATGGCATATTTCACATCGGCAGGCCAATAGGCAGAGTATTTTATTCTCTCCACCTCTTGCATGAAGTACTGGATAATCTCAAAGTTGAGCAATGGTTCTCCACCATAGAAAGTGATGGTTTTGTCGTATTCGTGCTGTTGTCGCTCGTAAGTCCTTTGTAGCAATTCTACGGATGCCTTTGCCACTTCCTTGCTCATCACCTTGTTTTTGTCGTTGGCAGAAACAATGTCGGAAATGAAACAATACTTGCAATTGAAGTTGCAGTTTTCCGTCACTACAATATACGCATTGGAGATGGCTGGCGGATAAATCATCTCCACACATTTATTATAAAGTCTCTCGTCTTCTTCCGACGAACCTACAAGATAATAATTGGAATAAAGGTAATCCGCCGTTTTCTTTATTTCATTGGATAACTCCCTACCCTCTGTCAGATACGCATCAATGGCTGCTTTTTCTTGCTGCGAAAGGAAGACAGTACGAATCAGTAAAGAGTGAAAGACTCCCACCGTTCTATTTCCAATGTCGTAAAAATGTACGTATTTAGAAAACCGCATTACAAAGAAAGGTGTCTTTGTCTGTCAGAAAAATAACTCTGTAGAACTGGCGCATTGCAGTTGCAACCACAAGTGCAGTTGCAGCCACACATTCCCGCTGAGATCAAATGCGCACTCACATCGATAGCACTGGTTTGCTTGCAGGGACAGCTGCAACCGCTGCCACAAACGCTCATGTGAACATCCATATAATCCATGATGTTTCCTTGAATTTTCTTGTAGTCTGTTTCTTTGGGAGTAATCATTCTCGTCTCGCCAGTTATATTCCATCGGCCCATCGGTTTTATGTTGTAAAAAAAAATTTTGCAAAAATACTCCACCCACCTCTCGCCACCGTTACATCATCCGTGATTTATTCTCGCGCTTTTGTAGAAATAAAATCACGGTTCTGTCTGTAATTCAGCAAGTAGTGCCGACAGGCGGGAGAGCTTCTCGGCGGAAAGATAGTCAAGGCGGAGGGTGAGATTTAATGAGGGAGAGGAAAGGCCGTACAGCCGTATGGCATCATCGAGGAAGTTGTGGTCCAGTATGTTGGAAAGGCGGACCAACAGTTCCACGTCAATGGAGCGGCGGCGGAAGATGGTATAGACATTGGTGCGCTCGCAGTGCAGCCTCCGCGCCAGCTCTGCCACGGTCAGGCCGCTGCCGTCGAAAACCGCCTTCACCAATTTGCCGATATGTACCTCGCTGTTCTCCATTTCCTTGCGTTACTCCAATGCCATAAAAAAAGCGTGGAATTTGTTCCTTGCCTGACTCTCGGGTTTCCACGCCCACACATCTAACAAGTATTCCACGCCGTAACATTTACGGCATCGGCAACTTATCCTTGATGTGTTTGTCCTCAAAAAGAGGACGTTGTGGAAAATGAGAGTCAAGGATAGCCACAAACGCTATCTATTATGTATATTGTTGTTTAGATTCTGCTCGTTATGTTTTTAGGTTTGTAAAATGATTTTTATTCGGTGTTTAAAAACGGCGCAAAAGTACGAAAAAATTCAGTACTTTTGCCGTCGCATTATGCAACTGATTTGTATCCTACAAAACATTCACCAATGTCAGAAAAAGTCAAAAAGAGCGGGCGGACAGGACTGATTATCACTTCGGTGGCTGTCCTCATCCTTCTTGTGGCAGGCGGAATCTTTGCCTACACCAAATATTTGAAGCGCAACACGGCCGAGTTGATTGCCGTGGTGCCGTCGGATGCGGCCTTCGTCTTCCAAATCAATGACAACGAGGGCTTTGTCCGTTCCATCGGATCTTGCAAGGCCAGTCTCAACGAGGTGTTCTCGTTGGATGCACTTGCCGGCTTTGAGTATTTTGCCGACATGGGGCTCGCCAACAACGACAACAAGAAAAAAGTGGTCATTTCGGGGCACTCTGCTGACGGGCAACCCGCGCTGCTCTTCGCTGTCTATATGCAGAAGTATGCGTTTTATGAGATTCTTAAGAATTTGAAAATCAATCCGAAGGACTATGTGAAGTACGAAACGCGCCGTATCTATACAGCCACCACCCATTTTCATGAATTCAAGATATGCTATCTCAACGGCATTTTCGTGGCTGCCGAAACGCAGCCGTTGCTGGAAGCGGCCATCCACAATCTGGCCGGCTCCGGCTGTCTGACCAGCCTTCCGGATTTTCAGCCGGTGAACGACATCATCCATAAGAATGTCAAGCAGAACTGGCTGATTCTCAATCATGTCAATTTCGTTGAAAGCCAGTCTTCCAGAATAGACACTGCCTTTCATGCGTCCTTCGGCACCATCGCCGAGCTGGCGGGCTGGTCGGCCTACCAGATCCGTTTCAGTGACAATGAGGTGATCCTTTCGGGGTACAGCACCATTAATGAGGGCTCCTTTTTCAGCGAGTACGAGGCTTCCGACGGCTCGTTCATCCTGCCCGACGCCGTTATCCCCGCCTCCGTCAACGGTTATGTGTGCAGCACCCTCCCGAAAACGCACACCCTGACGATGGAAGTGGAAGAGGGCGACAGCACTGTCGCGCTCACCGCACAACGGCCCTTCGAGGATGTTGTCTGCTTCCGCATCCGGCGCGACACCAACCTCTTCCATTATATGGTGATTCCCGCCGACTCCGCCTTCACCCGCAGCGACTCACTCTATCTCAGTCCCACCCCGAAGGAAGAGTCGGCCTACCGCGGCAACCGCATCTTCTTGTGCAATGCCGCCGACCTCGCCACGCTCTATCCGCAGCTGAAGCAGGACTTCACCACCGCGTACGCCCTCCTCTACAATGACTTTTATGTCCTCACCGAGTCGTACGCCGCCGCCCGCGCCTACCTCGACGACGTGACCACGGGCAAAGTGCTTGCCTCCAACCAGCAGTACCAGTTCACCAAAGGAAACCTGCCCACCGGCAAAGGATTCGAACTATACTATATTAATAATAGCAACCAGTTCAACCAGTACTTCACACGCTCGTTTTTGAAGAAGAAGCCCGGCATCACCAACTTGAAAGTGTTTGCCTTCAGCTTCCAGAAACCGGTCGGCAACCTGCTGCCCAACACAGTGTATTTGCGGTTCGCGGAAGCACAGAAATAGAAGATTAATCAAATAAAAATATTGAAAATGAAAGATTTAAAGAATTACATCGAAACCAACAAAGATCGTTTTCTGGAAGAATTGTTCAGCCTCATCCGCATCCCCTCCATCAGTTCGCAGGAGGAGCACAAACCCGACATGATCCGCTGTGCCGAGCGCTGGCGGGAACTCATTCTGGCCGCCGGTGCCGACCGCTGCGAGGTGATGCCCACCGCCGGCAATCCCGTGGTCTATGGCGAGAAGATCATCTCCAAGACTGCACCCACCGTCATGGTGTATGGCCATTACGACGTGATGCCCGTTGACCCGCTCGAACTGTGGAAAACCGACCCCTTCGAACCCGTCGTCAAGGACGGCAAGATCTGGGCCCGCGGTGCCGACGACGACAAGGGTCAGTCGTTCATGCACGCCAAAGCTTTTGAGTATCTGGTGAAAACCAACCAGCTGCCCTGCAACGTCAAGTTCATGCTGGAAGGTGAGGAAGAGATCGGCAGCGGCAGTCTGTACGACTTCTGCCGACAGAACAAGAAACTGCTGAAGGCCGACATCATCCTTGTTTCCGACACGGGTATGATTGCCACCGACACGCCCTCCATCACCACGGGCTTGCGCGGCCTCAGCTACCTCGAGGTGGAGGTGACGGGCCCGAACAAGGACCTGCACTCCGGCATTTTCGGCGGCGCGGTCGCCAACCCCATCAACATCCTCTGCCAGATGATCGCCTCCCTGCAGAACGAGAACAACGAGATCACCATCCCCCATTTTTATGATGACGTCCTCGTTCTTTCGAAAGCCGAGCGTGCGCTGATGGCCAAGGCTCCTTTCAACCTCGAGGAGTACAAGAAGGCGCTGGATGTGCGTGCGGTACACGGTGAAAAGGGCTACACCACCATCGAGCGTACCGGCATCCGCCCGACGTTGGATGTGTGCGGCATCTGGGGCGGCTACACCGGCGAGGGTTCCAAGACCGTGCTTCCGTCCAAGGCGTGCGCCAAGATTTCCATGCGCCTTGTGCCCAACCAGGATTCCACCAAGATTTCCAAACTTTTCCAAAAGCATTTTGAAAAAATCGCCCCCAAGAGCGTGAAGGTGAAAGTGACGCCTTGCCACGGCGGCGAGGCCTATGTGTCGCCCATCGACATGCCCGCTTACAAGGCAGCCGAGAAGGCATACCAGCAGACCTTCGGCAAACGTCCTATCCCCACCCGCAGCGGCGGCAGCATCCCGGTCATCTCCGGTTTCGAACGCATCCTCGGCACCAAGGCCATCCTCATGGGCTTCGGCCTCGGCGAGGACGCCATCCACTCTCCCAACGAGAACTACAAGCTGGAACACTTCTTTAAAGGCATCGAGACGATTCCGTATTTCTACAAGTATTATGCAGAGATGATGAAGTAAGGTACTGACTGTAGAAAGTATAAAGTAAAAAGTAAAAGGTAGGAGGTTTCCGACAAACGAATCCCTCCTACCTTTTTTTACTTCTATGGCGAAGTCTGTATTACGAGTTTCTACTCTGTCTCTTCCTCGTCGGGCGCGACGTAGAACTTCTTCACGAACTTGTTCTTCTGCGAACGGTTACCCAACTTGTAGGTGAAGGCGGGCTTGCCGTTTTCGGGCGGCAGCATACGCTTCTTCACCTTGGTGGCGACGATGGCGTCGGTGAACTTGGTGTCGGAGGAGTAGCCGTACATGCTGTTGTTCTCCAACTGGAAGAAGAAGAAGTCGTTGTCCACCTCGAAGTAGAGGTAGAGTCGGTTGCGTGATCCGCGCTTCTCGATCACAATACAACCGGGAATCTCCTTGTTGATTTCCTTTGCGTTGCAGATGACCACCGGCAGCTTGTTCTGCGAAACGAATGCCTTGCCTGCCTTGTTCCATGTGAAGCTGATGTCGGCGAACAGGAACTTGACGCGCAGTTTCTCCGGCAGTTTCTGCGCCTGCCCGTTGAGGGTCACGTCGTAGGAGTAGTCTTCAAAGTCTTTTTCCGGCAGCATGGTTTTCAGCGCCAGTTCGTAGTCGGCATCTTCCCACGGGTCGATGAAGTCGAGGGCGGCGTCTTCGATGTGCTTGCCCATAATCTTCATCGACTGCTCGTTGAAGAAGAAGTTGATGGCGGTGGTGAGGCTCATTTCGGCGGAGTCGGCTTTCATGTAGTTGACGACCGTGCCGAGGGTGCTGAACTCTACGCGCCCCAGTTTCGCGCCCATGTCGATGGTGCCGGAACCGCGGGAGATACATTCGGTCTTGCTGAGCGTGATGATGTTTTCCGGCAGTTCGGGATCGTCCAGCTTCTCAAGGGAGGCAGCCCGGAACATCTGCGTCTTTTCGTCAAAGTCGATGAAGCCCTGCGCGGAGATGTACTCGGAGTCGTTGAACTGGTCCTTCGCCGCTCCGAAGCAGGTGTAGATGCGTCCCGTGGCGTTGGTCGAGGCGATGGCGACCACCGCCTTCCGGTCGGTGACGTCCTTCGACTTGCTGTTGATGGGGATGAGCACGCGGTCGGGGTTGATCTGGTCGATGAGGAGCAGGCGGGCGTACTTCACGGTGTCGCAGTCGTGGATGAACTGCACGCCGCCGGCGAAGGTCAGGAACTGGTTGTTGCTGTGGAGCTCGGCGCGGCCGTCGAAGCCGAAGTGCGGACTGAGTTTGAAGTCGCGGTCGAACGGTATCTTTGCGTGTCCCTGCGTTTCTTCGTAATACCAGACGGTGTCGAAGTGCAGCACCTGCACCTCCTTGTTCATGTCGATATAGTCGTAGTCGCCGCTGCCGCGGAACTCGTCGGCGTGGACGATGTCCATCGAGCAGTTGTAGAGTTCGTGGTACTTGTTGTCCCTGCCGGCCACGAGGCGGGCCTTGTCGAGATGCTGGATGGCGGCGTGCTCGAGGATGGTTACGTCGCCGTTGTACGGCACGATGGCGGCATCGCCGGAGTTGACGTATCTTACCCCGTGCGTGTTGATGATGTTGGTCTTGAAGTTGAACTCGGCGGCGGTGGCGGTGAACTGCAGGGCGTGCGTCCGCGAGTTGGTGGCCGTCAGCTCGTTGCCGTGACTCTCCATGTCAATCAGGTCGCGGGCGGGCGTGTTGTTGATGTCCACATTCTTGTAGGGGTCGTCCCACTTGAAGGTCAGCACGTCCTCGTCAATCGGATCCCAGTCGAACTCTGCCGCGTTGGTCTTGAACTCGTTGCGGGAGAACAGCACCTCCGAGGCCTGGCCGTTGGAGACGAAGTGGCCCTTGCGGGTCTGGAAGTCGATGTGGGAGTTGTAGTTGTCGGTGGAGAAGACGTACTCGTTGGTCATGTAGAGGTCGTAAATCCGCAGGTCGGCGGCATCGGAGAAGAGCTCGTGGTGGCCGAAGCGGAACAGCTTGGACGTGATGTCGGCGCGCTTGAAGTTGAGCGTGCCCGTGCCGTACATCGCTTCGGGCGTGAGTTTCGAGTTTCCGACCAACTGCGTCTCGTTGAAAATCGACATCGGTGTTTCACCCGTGAAAACGTACATGGCATCGTTGTAGGCCTCCCAGCGGAGCGAGGCGTTGTTGACCGAGGCCGGCGGGTACTCCACCCCCGCAATCTGCTCCCGCACCACATGCGACTTGACACTGCCCGTCACCTTGTCCAGGAAGAAAACCAAGCTGTCGGACTTTGTGGTGGAGGTTAGGTAGTCGATGGTGCTTTTCTTGCCCCGCAGTCCTCTGTTGCTTAAGTCAATAATTCCGTCATAATGTCCTTTCCCTTGGTAGCAGGGCAGGGGAGAACCTCCCGTGTTGTGGATGAAGCCGAGGGAGAAGTCGGGACGCACTTTCAGCTCGTGGCGAATGTCGGGGAAGATGCCGCCCGACACCAGCTGCCCCGTGAATTTGATGGAGTCGGTCTCGAAGTTGTCCAGATTGGTGATGGTGAACATATCCAGTTGGTAGAAGAACTTGGTGCGGTCGTAGTGGCGGTTGAAGGTTTGCGGCTTGTCGTAATACACCTTGCCGGGGTCGGTGCAGGTGAAGTACGGATACTTCGGGTTGTCGATCTTGCCCGACTTGTTGTGCGGCATGTCGATGTACAGGATGCCGGCAATGTCCTCGATCATGCTCTGCACTTGCACCAGCGGATACTCGCCGTACATGTTCTGCTGGCCGTTTTTGTCCTCCACAAACATGATGAGCGAGTCGATGTCGTCCATCTTGATCAGGAACTGGTCATAGTTGAAGTGCGATTCATGGGTCACGAAGTCGAAAAGGCCGGCGATGATACGTCCCGAGAACTCCATGTCGCGGTTCTTCTTTACCGTAACTTTTTCATTCAGAGGATAGACATTCACGATTTGGGCATCGCTGATGATGAAGAACTCGCACCCTTCGACTATCATCTCATTGTTGTCCAGATTCAGGGAGGCGTAGTGGTTCTTGGATTCCAGCACGATGTTGTCGTAGTCCTTGCGGTCCACGTCGTTGTTGAGGTATTGGGCGATTTTCTTGCGGTAATAGATCTTGTCGTTGTTCACGTCGTACTCGATGAAGCCGTTGGCCGCCATCTGGATCATCAGCGCCTTGATGTCTTCCGACGACTTGTTGAAGTAGCGGCGCACCCCCTCGAAACTGACGGGTTTGTAGTTGGTGGCCTGGTAGATTTTGTACATCGTGTAGAGCGGGTTCTCGTCGTTGGTGCCGAGCAATTCGCGCATGGTGGCGTTGTTGAAGAAATTCTGTGACTCGAAGGTGGCGGAGCTCTGGTTGGTGGCGCCGGTCATCGGCTTGAATTCCACCTTGCTGGTGGAGATGTCCCACGACAGCGATTCCGCCGTGATGTCCATCTTGTGGTAGCTGTCGAAGAAGGGGCTGCGGCCGACCCCGTACTTGGGGCGCGATATCAGCACCTGCGAGGTGGTTTCGTTATAGTAGAAGTTGGCTGACGGATGGTAGATGGAGTCCTCTTCCACAAAGACGTTCACGCGGGCATCGTTGGCTCTAACCGTTTCATCTTTAAAAAGATAGTGGATGGATTGCACGGAAACCACATTCTTCTTGTTCTTCTTGATGTACAGTTTCGCCAGCTTCCCGTCGCCTGAATAGCCTTGGATGGAGGCGCCGCGCAGCTCGATGCCGCCGATATAGTCCACGTTTTTGTAAATGTTCCGCACCACGATCTCGTCATCGTAGCTTTTGAAACGGGGGTAGGAGATTTTGTCCTCGTTGGTTTCCAGGCCGGCCTTGTCCTCCACCACACCCAAAACCGGCGCGCCGAAAAGCTCGGGATAGTACATCTTCGCGTTCTCCACCCGCACTTTGGGCTGGCGGGTATCGACCGTATAGTTGTCGAAAGTGGCCTTCACCTGCCCGTTCAACCCGGCTTTGTACCAATAGATTGAGCCTTTTGTGCCGTTCCAGCGGGCGGAGGAGGGGTAGTACTTCCCGGACGTGCCAATGACTTCGACACTGTCGCGCGAGCCGGCTCCCACCAAGTCAATGTCCTTGTACTCAAAGTAGGGCTCGTCGTCCATCCCTATCTTTTCGATATAACCGTAGGCCGTCCACCGGGAGTTGGGCGTGAGCTGTATGATGTTGTCGTTGAAAATGTTGACATAGTTGTTCATCACTTTGTCAAACCGGCTTAAGTCGTGGTTGACATTGTATTGGATCATCTTGAGCCACTGCCGGTTGTAGTCCGTCATATCGCTGTTGGCAAAGGCATCGAAGGCCTTGATGTAAGCCTCGAAATGCGGGAAAAACCGCAGATTTTTCCGTAACATCAGGTTGCCCACCTCGATGAACTGCATCTGGAACTCCTCCGACATCTGTGCACTGTTCCAGAACTCGTCGAATTTGAGCAACACCTCTTCAGCCTGTTTCTGTTTCTCCTTCGGCAAGGTGGAGGCAAAGGTGCGCATCTCCTCCTGCGTGAGTGACGGGTCGTTGGAAAAGGCCTTGAACCGCTGGGCCGTCAACGAGGGAACGGAAACGGCTATCAGGGTGATTATTAGTAAGGTGCGGAAAAATCGTTTCATATTTTGTTTTTCTTTTTTCTAAAAATGAGATTTATAAAGCAAAAAGCAGGGCGGTACGTGACGGAAGGTAAACCTTCAATGTCCCGTCGATGCTGAAGTATTCGGTGTCGGGATTCAGTCGGTCGAAGCCGCCGAATTCCGGAGCATCGCTATGTAGAATCATTCTGTATTTTCCTGATTCACAATTTATCGGATAATCCGTAAAGGATTTTTCAGGATGGAAATTAAAGACGAAAAGCAGCTTTCCACGGGTGAATGCCAGCACATGGTTCTCAATGTCGCGCACAACGGGGATTGGCGGGAAATCCAGCGCGCCGGTCTCTTCCACCATGTGGACGATGTGGGTGTGGAATGTGTTCAAATACTTGTATTTCAAGGCGTCGTCATCCACCAAATTCCATTGGCGACGGGCGTACTGGTACGACCAGCCGTTGCCTTCGCGGGGAAAATCGATCCATTCGGGATGGCCGAACTCGTTGCCCATAAAGTTCAGGAAACCGCCGTTGGCCAACGCCAACGTGCTGAAATTGATGAGTTTGTGCAGGGCGATGCCGCGGTCCACCGTCAGGTCGGGTGTGAAGACCGACATCTTGTCGTACATCTTGCTGTCTATAAGTCTGAAAATAAGGGTTTTGTCGCCCACCATGGCTTGGTCGTGGCTTTCGGCGTAGCTGATCACCTGCTCCTCGTTCCGCTTGTCGGTGAGGCGGTAGAAGATGTCGCCCACATGCCAATATTCGTCGGGAATTTCCTTCACTGTCTTGGTCCAGAAGTCGGCCACCCCCATCGACATGCGGTAGTCGAAACCGATGCCGCCCTGGTCGGCGGGGAAGGCGAGGCCGGGCATCCCGCTCACATCCTCCGCAATGGTGAACGCCGTAGCTTTCTGGCTATGTACCAGCCGATTGGCAAGATAGAGATAGGTCAAGGCATCCTCGTCCACATTGCCGTCAAAGTACTGTTTGTAATCCAGAAAATCCACACCGATGCCGTGGTCGAGGTAGGTCATGCTGGTCACGCCGTCGAATCGGAAGCCGTCGAAACGGAACTCGTCGAGCCAGTACTTGAGGTTGGAAAGCAGGAACATCAGGGTTTCGTTCTTGCCGTAGTTGAAGCACCTTGACTGCCAGACGGGGTGCCGTCCGCGTTCGCCGGAGTGGAAGTATAGGTGGTCGCTGCCGTCGAAGTAGCCGAGCCCTTCCGCCTCATTGTCAACGGAATGGGAGTGGACGACATCGAGCACGACGGCGATGCCGAGGCCGTGGGCGGCATCAATCAGCTCCTTCAGTTCCTCGGGCGTGCCGAAGCGGAAGGAGGGGGCGAAAAAGTTGGCGACCTGGTACCCGAAAGAGCCGTAGTAGGGGTGCTCCTGGAGGGCCATCAGCTGGATGGTGTTGTAGCCGAGGCGGTGGATGCGGGGCAGCACTTTTTCGCGGAACTCGCTGTAGGAGGATATTTTGGGCTCCTGCGCCGACATCCCGACGTGCGCCTCGTAGATGAGCGGGTGGGCGGGGCGGGCGGGTGCGTCATGTTGCCATTCGTAGGGTTCTGCGGGGTCCCACACCTGTGCCGAGAAAATCTTGGTGGTGTCATCTTGCACCACACGCCGCACATAGGCGGGAAGCCGCTCGCCGGCACCGTCCTGCCAAACCATCCATAGTTTGTACAACATTCCGTGTTTCAGAAAGTTGCCGGGGAGCTCGATTTCCCAGTCCCCGTTCCCGAGGGGATGGAGGGCAAAACGCTCCTCGATTTTCCAATAGGAGAAGTCGCCATAGATGAAAATCTGCCGTGCATTGGGGGCTTTCTCGCGGAACACCCAGCCGTCGGCGGTCTTGTGCAGGCCATAGTAGAGATGGTTGTTGCACACCTCGCGCAGCTGAGGATGCCCGTCGGCGAGTTCCAGTTCTTTCAGGACGGCTTTGCGGTAACGCCGCTGTAGCGGCAATGCGTACGGCTTCAGCCACGCATCTTTCTGAATCAAAGGGGATTGTCGGGGGTACATGAATGGCGGAACATTGGGTTAATGGGTTGCAAAAATACGCAAAAAAACAACGTCTGCCGTAAAATTCCGCCTTAAAGATTGTCGCAATAGACATTGCCGCGCTCGTCGAGCCGGTAGTCGCCGCCCATGTCGAAGGCGGAGCGAATCATCGGGAGGGTGATGACCTCTTCGGTTTTGCCGTGGGCCAGCAGTTTCCCGTCTTTCAGCAGCAGCGTGGTGGCGGCGAACTGTTTGGCGAAGGCGAAGTCGTGGACGACGATCAGCACGGTGACGTTCCGGTCGCGGTTGAGGGCGCGCAGCAGCCGCATCACCTCGAACTTGTGGGTGACGTCGAGGTTGGAGAGCGGCTCGTCGAGCAGCAGGACCGGGGTCTGCTGCGCCATGGCGCGGGCGATCATCACCCGCTGCACCTCGCCGCCGCTCAGCTGCGTGAGCATCCGGTCCTTGAGGGGAAGCAGCCCCGTCTTGCCCAGCATTTCCGTCACCACCTCGATGTCGTGCGGAGTGCCGGTTTCCCATCGCGACTGGTGAGGGTGGCGGCCCATCATCACGGTGTCGAAAACGGTGAAGTCGAAGACGATGTCCACCCGCTGGGGCACGTAGGCCACCTTCCGGGCTAATGACAGCGGCGTGTAGCCCGACAGCACCTGTCCGTCCACCGACACGGCCGACCGCACGGAGGCTTCCGGCAACAGGCCCGACACGGCCTTCAAGAGCGTGGACTTGCCCGAACCGTTCGGCCCGATGACGGCACAGAAATCGCCCGCCGGCACCTCAAAGGAAATTCCGTCCAAAACCGGCTTCTTGTCGTATGAAAAGGTCAAATTGTTGATTGCAAGCATTGATATTCCAAATGTTTTGGCTTGCAAAGATACAAAATGTTGCGGACGTGCGGCACCTGTTGCCGAAAGTTTAAATGTTGCCGATGATTGTGGATGCAGGACAAAAATTAGTTGTATCTTTGCCACGTTTAATTTTTATCCATTAATATCATGAAAAGAAGTCTTATGGCAATGGTACTCTGCCTTGTTTGTACTTTCGGGGTTTTTGCACAGAACTATTCCACCGTACAAGTCACCCCTCAAAATGGCGTGTTGACCGTGAATGGAATTGAACAGATATCCATTCCCAATTACGATCCCAGTGAAGTGCAACTGGAACCGATGGCCGGTCAAGTAGCTATCCCGAGTTCGGATCAGGCCTATACGGTCGCTGAGTTCGCCACGTTGGATGCCGTATATAACTATACAACTGGCAATTCCGCAATCTGGACCAGCAATATGGTTACCCTCGACACCTATTCAGGCCAAAGTCTCACCACGGGTTATGCCGCGTTGAAGTTCTCAGGCACCCCTAATACATACGGTTATGCCAAGTTCGACAAAAACGTTTCCGGTGGCTGGACGGAGTTCGGTTATTTCACGACAGGTTCCGGTATTAATGAGTTGTCCAACGTCATTTCTGTTTGCCCCAACCCCGTCAAGGATATTCTTTCAATAGATAATGCTGAAGGCGCGCAGATCTCCATTTGCAATATGAACGGGCAGGAAGTGATGCACATCGAAAAGGCTATGGTCAATGAAAAAGTGAATGTGTCTGATCTGTCTGCAGGCGTTTACTTTGTACGTATCGCTTGCGGCAACAATTCAAATACCATGAAGTTCGTCAAGGAGTAAATTTTCCCATTGACCAATTTTTTTTATTTTAATATGAAGAAAGACAGGATTTTAGAAGTTCTGAAGGATAAGAAAATCGTGATTGTCGGCTTCGGGCGCGAGGGCGTTTCCTCCTACAAGTTCATCCGCCACCATTTCCCGGATATGCCGCTCACCATCGCCGACCGCAGCCCCCTCATCCATATCGATGACTTCAAGGAGGACAAACACGTCACCTTTGTGACAGGCGAGGAGTACGACCGCAATCTCAACCGCTTCGACCTGATTTTGAAATCGCCCGGTGTCAACTTCAACAATATCAACTACTTCATCCCGAGGGAGAAGTTCTGTTCGCAGGCCGAGCTTTTCCTGATGGCCTATGGTGAAAACGTCATCGGCGTGACCGGTACGAAGGGCAAAAGCACCACCTCTTCCCTCATCTACCACATCCTGTCGAATGCCAAAGGCAACGCCGTTCTGGTCGGCAACATCGGCATCCCTTTCTTCGATGTGATTGAAAATATCAATGACGATACCGTGATTGTGGCGGAATTGTCGGCGCACCAGCTGGAATACACCGACTATTCGCCGCACGTCGCCATCCTGCTCAACCTCTATCAGGAGCATCTGGACCATTTCAACACCTTCAACAACTACCAGTTGGCGAAGATGAACATTACGGAGCATCAAAGCGAAAACGATATCCTTATCTACAATTTTGATGATTTGTATATTCCAAAACTGATTGAAAGCCATAAGCTTGTGAGGAGGTTCGTTCCGTTCAGTTCGCAAACGGTGCTGAAGAACGGCGCGTTCTGCACCAAGACGGAAATTGTTTTTGTAAAGAACAACGAGCAGTACTGCCACTTTCCGTTTGAGGACCGCAAGAACATCCCCGGCCGCCACAACAACAACAACATTATGGCTGCCTTCCTCGCGTGCAAGACGCAAAATGTTTCCAATGAGGACATTCTGAAATATGTGTCCACCTTCAAGGGACTGGAACACCGCATCGAATTTGTCGGGAATGTGCAGGGCGTCAATTTCTACAACGACAGCATTTCCACGATTCCCGAAGCAGCGATTGCGGCTTTGAATACCGTGAAAAGAGTGGATACGTTGATACTTGGCGGCTTCGACCGCGGCATCGACTATCGTATTCTCATTGACTTTCTCCATGAAAATCCGGTCCGCAACGTTGTGTTCGTGGGCAAGGTGGGCGAGCGTCTTTTGCAGGAGTGGCAGGCCGCCGGCTATCCGCTTCCCGAAAACTATATTTTGGAGAATGATTATGCCAAGATTGTGGATTTCGCCTTCCAAAACACCGCCGAAGGATGCAGCTGTCTGCTTTCGCCCGCCGCTGCCTCCTATGACCAGTTCAAGGATTTCACGGTTCGTGGAAAAACGTTCAAAGAACTGGTTCTCCATCACAAAAAATAACATCACCGCAAACCGCTACCAATGAAAAAACTGTTTCTACTTGATGCGATGGCTTTGATTTACAGGGCCTATTATGCCATGATAAAGAGTCCCCGCCTCACCACCAACGGACTGAACACGTCGGCGGCGTTCGGGTTCACGAATGTGCTCTACGAGCTGATCCGGAACGAGCACCCCACGCACATCGCCGTCGCTTTCGACACCGGCGCGCCCACGCTCCGTCACGCCGACTTCGACAGCTACAAAGCCAACCGCGAGGCTACGCCCGACGACATCGTTTCCAACATCCCGTACATCAAGCGGATTATCAGCGGTTTCGGCATCCCGATCCTGTCCATGGACGGCTACGAGGCAGACGATATTGTGGGTACGGTGGCGAAACATGCTGAAATCGAGGGGTTTGATGTCTATATGATGACCTCCGACAAGGATTACGGCCAGCTTGTTTCCGACCATATATATATGTATAAGCCCGGAAAGTTCGGCCAAAAGGCGGAGGTGGTCGGTGTGGAGGGGATTTGCGAGAAATATGCCATCCGAGAACCGGAGCAACTGATTGACATTCTGGGTCTTTGGGGCGACAGCTCCGACAATATTCCCGGCGTGCCGAATATCGGCGAGGTGAAGGCCAAGAAGCTGATCGCGCAGTTCGGCAGCATCGAGAACATCTATGCCCATATTGATGAGGTGGACAATGCCAGACTCCGCCAGACACTGGTGGACAACGAGGACCAGGCGCGGATGTCGAAAAACCTGGCCACCATTATGCTGGACGTTCCGATTCCGTACAACTGGGACGATATGAAGTGGGGGAATATGAATCTCCCGGAACTGCAAAAAGTTTTTTCGGAACTGCAGTTCAAGCAGTTGGCTGCCCGCATCTTTGCCGATTTTGCGCCGAAGCAGCCGGTCGCAAGCGGCGCCCCCGACCTCTTTAACCCCGCTCCCGACCTCGTGCCGCAGGAAACGGAGGAGCCGGTAAAGGCCATGGATTCGTTCGCCACCGTCGCGCATCAGTTTGTTCCCGTGAACGAGGTGCCGATGCAGCAGCCCGCCAAACTCTTTTTTGAGTGGATTTTGAACAACGGCAAAATCGCAGGCTTCGCCTTCGCCGGCGAAACGGGCGAGGTTGACTACCATCTTCTTGAAAATGAACATGCTTACTATAAGGAGATGCTTCATTCCATCTTTGAAAATGAGCATGAGATCGTCACCTACAACAGCAAGCAGACCTACAAATTCGTGTTTCAGCTGCAGATGCGCCGCACGCCCAACCTGTTTGACTTGCAGATTGCGCACTACCTGATGCAGCCGGAATTGTCGCATACGTTGCCGCTTCTCTCGGAAAATTACTTGAATTACAAGATGATAGAAGAGGTGAAAAAGGAGTTTCCCGATGTGGATGAATTGGTGCGCCGCGCGGTCGAAAAGGTGGAAGTCTATCGGAAACTTTATCCTGTTTTCCGTAAGGAATTGGAAGATAACGGTTTGATGAAGCTTTTTGACGAGATTGAGATGCCTTTGGCGCCTGTCTTGGCGAAAATGGAGATCGCGGGTATCCATCTGGATACGGAGGTGTTGGCCGAAAGTTCCAGAAAACTGAATGCGGAAATCGCTGATCTGGAGGAGAAAATCTATGAGTTGGCGGGCGAAAAGTTCAATATCGGCTCGCCGAAACAGTTGGGTGAGATCCTGTTCGAGAAGCTCCGAATCATCGAGAACGCGAAGCTGACGAAGACGAAGCAGTACCAGACGGGGGAGGAGATCCTGCTGAAACTGGCCACCCGTCATCCGATCGTTCCGTTGATTCTGGAATGGCGCGGGGTGACGAAGCTGAAATCGACCTATATCGACGCGCTTCCGGCGTTGGTGAATCCGCGTACGGGACGGATACATACCACATTCAATCAAACGGTTACCTCGACGGGACGGTTGAGTTCGACCAATCCGAACCTGCAGAACATCCCCATCCGCACGCAGCGGGGGAAGGACATCCGCAAGGCCTTCACGCCCGCCCAACCCGGCTCGGTCATCATGGCCGCCGACTACTCGCAGATCGAGCTCCGCATCGTAGCCGCCGTCAGCGGCGACGAGGAGATGACGGCGGCGTTCCGCGAGCACCGCGACATCCACGCGATGACGGCCGCCAAGGTCTATGGCGTCCCGCTCGACCAAGTGACCCCCGACATGCGCCGCACGGCCAAGACCGTCAACTTCGGCATCCTGTACGGCATCTCCGCTTTCGGACTGGCCGAACGGCTCTACATCGGACAGAAGGAGGCTCGGGGCCTGATTGCCGAATATTACAACAGCTTCCCGAAAATTATTCTGTATCTGAACGATACGATGGAGTTCGCACGCACGCACGGTTATGTGGAAACGCTGCTGCACCGCCGTCGCTACATCCGCGACATCGGTTCTTCGAATGCGATTCTGCGCAAAGCCGCCGAGCGCAACGCCATCAATGCCCCGATTCAGGGCACCGCCGCCGACCTTATCAAGATTGCGATGATACGGGTGGACGCCGAGCTCACCCGGCGCAAGCTGAAAAGCCGGATGATTCTCCAGATCCACGACGAACTGGTGTTTGAGGTGCCGGAGGATGAGATTGAGACGATGAAGCAGCTGGTTCCGGAAATCATGAACGCCGCGATGACGATGGCAGTGCCGTTGGAGACGGAGGTGAACTACGGAAACAGCTGGTACGAAGCCCATTAGTCGCTATTTCGCCGTTGCCAAGGTCACCACGCTGACGCGCACGCCCGGCACTTCCAGCAGTTTGCGGATGGCCGCCTCGGTGGTGGCACCGGTGGTCAGCACGTCGTCGCAGACCAGCACATGTTTTCCGGCAAGTTCTTCCACATCAGCGGCTTGGAACACGTCTTTCACATTCTGCCAGCGGCTGAAACGGTTTTTGCGTGTCTGTGTTTCGGTGAAGGTGGCGCGTACGAGGAAGTCGTTGGAGTAGGGGAGGCCCAGTCCCTTCGACAGCCCCATGGCAATCCATTCGCTTTGGTTGTAGCCGCGAATCCGCAGCTTCTTCGGGTGCAGCGGGATAGGCACGATGACGTCCACATCGGCGAGGCATCCGGCGCGGGCCAGCTTCTGCCCGAATAGCTCGCCCAGATACGCACCTATCTCCTTGTTGCCCTTGTACTTAAGCTGGTGCAGAATGGATTGCACCGTATTCCCCTTGCGGAAAAACAGAAAGGAATAGACATGTTCCACGGGCACACGCCCCCAGAAAATCTTCTCCAGCGGATTCTCTTCCGAAAGATGGTAGTTTGTTTCCGGCAGATGCAGCAAACAATTCAAGCACAGGAATTTCTCGCTTCTTTGAAGGGGTGTGCCGCATCCGATGCACCCCCTCGGATAAAAGATGGACAGCAGGTCGTTGAACCACAGAAATATTTTTTTCATTTCACACAATTTTATGAAGATTTTGCAGTTTTATTACAGAATGCAAAAATACTATAATTATGGAAAATTTAACATGTGAAAATAGAAAAAATAATGAGGAAAATCCGTTGCGGAAATGGGTCGTCATTTTAGGCGCCCTCGCACTCTTTTTCTTATGTACGACAATATATTTCGCTTTCTTTGCAGCACCCTCTTTCAATACCGGCGTGACAAAACTTGTGCAGAATCAGGAGCAAGTGGAGGCAGGTCTTAACAAAGAATTGGCTGACTTGATGGCAGAACACAACCTCATTAAGGAACAATATGGCAATCTGGTGGACAGTCTGTCGGAAAAGGACAGCGTGATTATGGCCAATGCTGCCGAAATCCAGCGGTTGATTGCCCAACAGGCTGATTATAACAAGATTAAAAAGCAGTTGCAGCGTCTCCAGAAAATCAGTCAGGAGTATGTGGCCGAGTTGGACAAGCTGTACACAGAGAATCAACAGTTGAAGGAGGAGAACACGCAGCTGAACCAGACATTGACGCAGACCCGTCAGGAGAAGCAGCAGGTTGAGGAGGAAAATCAGAATCTGACGGCCAAGATCAATACGGAGGCCACGCTCCGGGCCTATAATATCAAGGCGGTGGGCGCCTTCAACAAGGCACGCAACAATCAGGAGGTGGAAACCACGAAGGCATCGAAGGTGCGCAAAATCAAGACCACCCTCACGTTGGCCGAGAACTCACTCATCACCCCCGGTACGTACAATGTCTATTGCCGCGTCTCCGTCCCCGGTGACGGCCGCGTGCTTACACCTGGTAAATCAGACGCTTACACCTTTATGAACGAAGGTCAAAGACTGCAATACACGGCCAAAGCCACTGTCAATTACGTGAACAAGGCCGAACATGTGACGATGGTGTGGGATGTTCGCGACAACGACAAGGCCATCAAGGGCACCTACATTGTCCAAGTGTTCAGCGACAATGGCCTGCTCGGCGAAACCCGCCTCACATTGGATTAATTCCTTTAAAGATATTACAAAAGGCCTGCGCGATAGCGCGGGCCTTTTGTTTTTATTGCGGGCAATAACCCCCACATGTAAACTTTATAAACTTGAAGAACTTGTAGTTGATTAGTACCGTGGGTGAAACAGGGCGATGGTGCTCTGGATGTAGTCGCGGTCGAGGTGGGTGTAGATCTCGGTGGTGGTGATGCTCTCATGGCCGAGCATCTCCTGTACGGCGCGGAGGTCGGCACCGCCTTCCACGAGGTGGGTGGCGAAGGAGTGGCGGAAGGTGTGGGGACTGATGGTCTTGGTGATGCCGGCGGCTGCGGCCAGCTCCTTGACGATGAGGAAGACCATCTCGCGGGTGAGCTGCCCGCCGCGGCGGTTGAGGAAGACGATGTCCTCGCATCCCTTTTTGATTTTCAGGTGCTGCCGACGGCCTTCCGTGTAAAGCAGCACCGCCTTGCGGGCGGTTTCGCCGATGGGCACGATCCGCTCCTTGTCGCCCTTGCCGATGACCCGCAGATAGCCCTCGTCGAACCGCAGCCACGACAGCCGCAGGTTCACCAGCTCGCTCACCCGCAGCCCGCAGCCGTACAGCACCTCGATGATGGCTTTGTTGCGGTGCCCCTCCGGCTGGCTTAAGTCCACCGCCCCGATGATGGCTTCCACCTCGGGGACCGTCAGCACAGTCGGCAGCTTCTGCCGGAGTTTCGGCGTTTCAATCAGTTGGGCGGGATTCTCCTTCACCACCTGCTCCACGGCAAGAAACCGGTAAAAGCCGCGGATGCCGGCCATGATGCGTGCCTGTGAAGTGGACTCCACCTGCTTTTCTTCTTTTAAATAAATGATAAATTCTTGTAAATCTTCAACTTGAACATCGGTAAACTTCTTTCCTTTCAGGAATTCGTCCAGAAGACGGATGTCGTGCAGGTAGGCCTCGGCGGTCTTCGGGGAAAGCGACCGCTCCAGAAGCAGGTACTGGTTGAATTGCCGGATATAGAAGTTGTTCATGCGATGTCCCGTTGGAGCGGCAAAGGTACAACTTTGTTTGTTTTTTTTCTACTTTTGCAGAAATTTAAATTTAGAGCTTTGAAAAAGATTTTTGTACTGATTGTCACAACGTTACTTGTGTTTAATAACGGTTTTGCCCAAGTGAAGCCCGTCAAAATCGCGAAAAACGCCAACCGCTTCACCTACGAGGTGTATGATTACGGCGAATCCATTGACACATCGTTGATGCAGATTGTTTACCACCATCCGTTCTATCAGATTTTTACGATGGGTGAAGAGGGTCCGTTCGTGCCGGGTTACGCCCAGGAAACCACTATTGTCAACCTTGACGTGGACAGCGCCTATCAGCAGGCAATCATTCAAAATGGACCCCGGAAAGAACGCTATGAGGTGGCTTCGGGTTTCAGCCGCAGCGACATTCATTACGACACGGTCCGCGAAAACGGGCTCACTTGCTACACCTGCCACATCAACAGCAACAAACTGGAGTTTTTCGTGCAGGATTTTCCGCTGGACCTGAATCCGTTGCCATACTACGGACGCTTCAAGGGCTTGGTGGTCTGTTTCAAGCGCAACGGGCAGACATACTATCAGTTAGCCAAAACAGAGTATTGGAAACAGGCGGGCGTGGTGCCGTTGATGGAAAGCGGTGACTACCAGCGTGTCACCGGCCGCGAACTTTCGCAAATAAAGAAGCAGAAACTGGTCATCACCACCCGCGTTTTCGATGATGTGCAGTTGAGCTGGGGACAGAAGAACAGCCATATCGAAGGCAACTATCGCGAAAACACGCCGTTTGACAGTGTGTTGCACTTTGCCGGTGGCACCCTTGCCTTGAAACGGGTGCGCCTGCCCGAGCTTCCCAGCCACTACCAGACGTTCATCGAGCTGCACCAGAGCAGCAATGGCGACGCCTACGACCGTACCGGCAGCGTTTTCGTCATCCCGCAAGGCTATTTCGGACAGACATTCTTCGACGGTATCAATGATCATCCTGATTCCCTGCCCATTATCACAGGAAAAGACGGACAAAAGTATCAAGGCATTGCCTTCAAAAGATGGGTTGACGGCGAACAGGTGCTGTACTACCAGCCTCCTGTGGAACTGATGCGCTTTTTCACGCCCTTCGGGGTGGGCCATTTCAACGACCGTGTGCAAATTGACGGATTGGAGTGGGCTGAGGAAACCTTTTACAAACAGGAAGTGACTGACTTAAGTGCTTATCTGCAAGGCGAAGTCTGGATTGGCGTGTGGATCGGCAACTACGACGGAGGCGGGCACAAAGTAACGCTTGATATCAAGTCGTACCCAGGCAGCGAACGTTGGGATGACAACAGCAGGGCTGGAGGCGATGAAATCTGCAAATCGTTGTTCAACACCTGCAATGTGCTGGAGATGGCAGGGCAAAACTATGGGAAAATTTTCGGAACAGATAGTCTGTCTGTGACAGTGTTCATCTATGAACCGGAAAAAACACGTCTTCGCTATATCAGCACGGGGCACGGCGGCTGGGACGGCGGTGACGAGTTCACGCCCAAGATCAACACCATCTTGATTGACGGGAAGCCCATGTTCACCTACACACCGTGGCGCGAAGACTGTGGTTGCTACCGCCGGTTCAATCCCGTGAGCGGCAACTTCTGGAACGGCATGTCCAGCAGCGACTACTCCCGCAGCGGCTGGTGCCCCGGCACGGCCACGCAGCCGGTCTATTTCGACCTCAGTGGTCTGGAACCGGGCATACACACCATCACCGTCGCCATCCCGCAGGGTGAGCCGCTGGGCGGCAGCTTCAGCCACTGGTCCGTCAGCGGAGTGCTGGTGTACGAGAGATAGGAAAGCTATCTTTTGGTACGTTTGTAGGTAGATATTTCGCCTTCGTCATCTTTTAAAGTGAGTTGGTGCGAAGAAAAATCAACGATTTCGAACTTATGTTTTCCCAGCAATTCATGTCTCATCACGGTAGTCCTATCTTCAAAGATTTCTTTGAACTCGTCTAGCTCATCAAATTCGTTGTCCATTGAGGATTTTAGGTCGGATAATTGAACTTCAGGATCTTCAATAGTTAGAGTTAAATTGTCATTCTCAATTTCCCATGTTCCGTTGTATTGAAATGTGAGTTTGCATTGAATCGTTTCTGTGGTGAAGCCACCTTCAATCGAATATTTTATTTTCAGGTAGCCGTCGCTGTAAAGGGTTTTGTCTTCTTTGAACTGGATGTCTTCTTCAAATAAAATTTCATAGGGGACACCGTCTTCTTCCATTTCTTCGATTTGAGCGCAGTTCCAGTCTCCCACCAACTGTTTTTCCTTGTCATTGAGCTTGTTGCTGCAAGAAAAAAGCAGCAGCGATAATATGGCAATTGAAAAAACGATACCTGTTTTTATGAAATGTCTGTTTTTTGTTGAATCCATAATGATAAGTGTTATTTGGTTGATAAATGCTATGCTTGCAGCCATTTCCCAGCCACAGCCTACCATGTGAGCGAACTGCTGAAAGGGTAGGGGAGTGATTGTATTTTATGAAGTGTTATTTTCCAGCCGCAAAAATACTATTTTTTGAAACGTGAAAAACGGGTGTGAAAAAAAATAGGGGAGGGCGTGTGATTTCTGGGAATATTCTCTGGTTCGGTTTTGGGGGAGAGTGGGTCGTTACTCGTTACAAGTGCAGTTACCGTAGCGCCACCCTCGGCCAACGATACGGTTTGAACTGCGCAAAAAGGCGACAAAGTTGGTCCTTATTGACAGCCTCCGCCCAACCCGTTTGTTCGTTTTGGATGCCGATTTGGTTTTGTTCAATGACGATGTTGGTCATCAGCACCAATGTATCGTGGCTGTACACCCAGAGTTCGCTTTCCACGGTGGCCAAGTCCCCGCCGCTGATTTCAAACGAGAAATTGTCCTTCAGCTGTTGCAGGACCTCCGCATTCGTGCAGACGAGCACATGCCGTGCGGGCATCCCTTCCGGACGTTCGCTCCAATCATCAGAAGCGAGAATCAAAAACACCTTGGCATCATTTACATCGATGTCCTTCAAAGGGTTGACCACTGTTTCATCCGCTTGTGCAGCCGGGAAAACGGTATTGTCCGAGTGGTGCAGCACAATCGGGAACCCGCCGATGCCCAGCCAAAGGGCTATGAGGCTGATAAAGAGGGCTAATAATATCAAGGTTTTCCTCATAAGGATTGTTTTCAATTGGCAAAAGTACAATTATTATTTTGTATTAAAAATCTCCGAAGAGCAGTATTCTTCTATTTTTTCTGATAAAGAAATGAGACAGCTTCAAAATGTATGTGCCAATGACAGTATCGTTTATAATAAATGTAACGGAATGGATGATAGTCCTTTTGTTAGAAGAACCATTCGTATTAACGGTTTTCAAGTCCAGCACATTGGCCAATGCACTTTCCCGTCAGGTTTTGATAATTTGTTTGCTTTCCTGCACAACAACGAACCGAAGTTTTCCCGTTTTACAGGAAAAATCACCCGGAAATCGTCAAAACGCTGGACGCAAGTTGAGGCGATGCCTTAGGGGCTTATGGCCTACCTGTTGCTTAGCGCTTACTGTTTATAGCTTATAATTTAAGGTCAGATTCCGATGAAGGGTCTGGCCTTTTTCTGTGTCACATGAATGTCTGAGAAGGGGCTCAAATGACGGGGGGACAGGTCTGTGACACCTATAGTTTTTTGGGAATAAGTGCACTTCAGACCTGGACATGGCTTCCTGAAGATCAGGGTGTAGATGTGATGCAAATTGAAAATATTGGGAATTTTTAATTGAAAATCCTGGGAATTTGAGATCACTAAAAACTATTATAACGGATTATTCGTGTTTGAGGATAGCGAGAACGAGCGGTTCCGCAACAAGAAACCTGAGGTGATGAGGATGATTCTGAGGAGCTATGCCCGTAATATTTCGAGCGAGGCGGCGGTATCGACC
>JAEEGL015873799.1_pt1 | contig 32596 bp, 36 predicted proteins | sample 9134231 | NCBI WGS metagenome assembly JAEEGL01 (sample SAMN16246548, study PRJNA631951) | gut metagenome | biome: gut microbiome; feature: rumen; material: fiber-attached | host: Bos | place: Iran: Karaj | collected 2018-10
AAAAGTTAAGCAAATCGCCAGCCCAATCGGTCGTCCGGCAAAACAAAAAGCCATTCTTATCGGACTTGGCTTGAACAAAATGAACAAGGTTGTTGAGTTGGAAGATACTGCGGCAATCAGAGGAATGGTTAATAAAATTCCTCATTTGGTTCAAATCGTAGATTAATAGTCAGGGCGGTGGTTTTGAGTTCAAGACCACCAAGCCCGCTGAAAATGTTAGGTGAAGAAAATGAAACTTAATGAATTAAAAGACAACTATGGAGCAACCAAAAACCGCATTAGAGTTGGTCGTGGTATCGGAAGTGGTAAAGGCAAAACTTCTAGCCATGGTCAAAAAGGTCAAAAAGCTCGCAGCGGTGTTGCTATCAATGGTTTTGAAGGTGGTCAAATGCCGATTTACCGCAGACTTCCAAAACGTGGTTTTAAAAATCCGTTTGCTAAACAGTTTGCTGTTGTAAATTTGGATACTTTGCAAACCGCAATTGATGCCGGAAAATTGAAAGCCGATAAAGTTGATTTGGAAGCTTTGAGCAAGGCCGGTATTGTTAACAAGACGTATGATGGCGTTCGTTTGTTGGCACGCGGTGCAGTTACTACTGCGGTTAACGTTTCAGTTAATTCTGCTTCTAAAGCTGCTGTTGCCGCTATTGAAAAAGCTGGTGGTAAAGTTAGCATTATTGCAGTTGAAAAAACTGAAACTAAATAAGAACTACAAAAAAGTTTTTTCAAAAAAGGGTATGGGAATTTCCATATCCTTTTTTTGTGCAACAATAAGTAAAATTATATTTCATGTTTTTTTAATTTGAAGGTTCCTTGAATTTTTCGACAGGTTGAAAAATAGAAATGACAGGTTGGGTAAATTTTGAAGACAGCTTGCTCAATAGGTTTACTCTTTTGGGGAATGTTGGTTTATTTTTGAGGGAAGTTTTGATGATAAAAATTGAGGATAAAGAGAATTTTGTTGCAAAAAATTAATTTTTGTGTATTAGATTGTTCTCCAAATGGGCTGTTCGCGCCCAGAATCACGTATTTTAAAATTATAAGGAAATAAAAATGGTATCACTTGCAGAAAAAATGGCTGCTAATCTTGATATGTCGGCCTTTAGTAAAGCTGAAGAACTTAAGAAAAGATTGTGGTTTACAATTTTAGCTCTAATCGTTTTTCGTTTGGGAACTTTTATCCCATTGCCGGGCATTGATCCACATATCTTGGCAGAGATTTTTGATAAAAATTCTAATGGTATTTTGGGTATGTTCAATATGTTTGCCGGTGGTGCGTTGGCTCGTATGACGATTTTTGCTTTGAACATTATGCCGTACATTTCAGCTTCGATTATATTGCAATTGGGACAGTCAATTATTCCGTCTTTGTCAGCGTTGAAGAAAGAAGGCGAAGCCGGACACCGCAAGATGGTACACTATACAAAGGTTTTGACAGTATTTATTACAATTATTCAAGGTTATGGTATTGCTGTAGGTCTTGAGGGTATGACCGGCGGGTCAAATATGTCAGCCGTTGTTATGCCGGGCTTTGTATTCAGATTTACAACCGTTGTTTCTTTGGTTGGCGGTACAATGTTTATTGTTTGGTTGGGTGACCAAATTACATCACGTGGTGTCGGTAATGGATCGTCATTAATCATTACGGTTGGTATTATTGCAAATATTCCGAGTGCTTTGGCTCAAACTTTTGAATTGGGACGTGTCGGTTCAATGTCAATTTGGTTGATTTTGATGTTGATGGTTATGGTCTTGGCTTTGGTGTATATCATTGTTTTTGTAGAGAGAGCTCAAAGAAAAATCGTTATTCAATATCCAAAGCGCCAGATCGGTATGAAAATGACTTCGGCAGAAAGTTCTCATTTGCCGTTGAAGATTAACCCGACCGGCGTTATTCCCCCGATTTTTGCAAGTTCATTGTTGTTGTTACCGATTACAATCGCAAACTTTTCGGCAAACAACGGACCTTCTTGGGTACAAACTTTGAGTCGCCTGCTCGGTCATGGTCAGCCACTGTATTTGGCTTTGTATGCATCATTGATTGTTTTCTTTGCATTTTTCTACACGGCGGTTGTGTTTAATCCGGTTGATACTGCAGATAATTTGAAAAAGCACGGAGGTTTTATTGCCGGTATTCGTCCGGGTAAAAATACGGCTGAGTATCTTGATTATGTTATTACAAGATTGACGGTATTGGGTGCTTTTTATTTGACGGCTTTGTGTATTTTGCCGGAAGTGCTGATTGCAAAATTGTCAGTGCCTTTTGTGTTGGGCGGAACAACTTTGTTAATCGTGGTACAAGTTACAATGGACTTTGTGACTCAAGTTCAAACACATCTTATTGCATATCAGTATGAGGGATTGCTCAAAAAAGCTGCTTTTGTTAATAAGAAAGGCAAAAGAAAATAATGTTTGTTGGTCATAAAAACGGGATGCATTTGGTTATTACCGGTGCTCCCGGAACCGGTAAAGGAACGCAGGCCGGAGTTTTGAAACGTAAGTACGGAATCTGCCATCTGTCTGCCGGAGATATGTTGCGTGAAGAAATTAGAAAAGGTACATCTGTCGGTAAAAAACTGGAACCGTTGTTGGCTAAAGGCAGTTTTGCTCCTGATGATTTGATTATTGAGATGGTTTCTAACCGAATCGATGAAAAAGATTGCAAACAAGGTTTTATTCTGGACGGTTTTCCTCGTACAATAAATCAGGCCGGCGCATTGGATAATATGTTAGAGGAAAAAGGTATAAAACTTAATGCGGTACTGGAGATTATGGTACCGGATAATGTTATTATTGAAAGAATCCTGGGGCGCTATACTTGTGCAACATGCGGAGAAAGTTACAGCGATAAATTTCATAAACCTCGCGTGGCGGGAGTGTGTGATATTTGTGGTGGAAAGAAGTTTTCTAAGAGACTCGATGATACAAAAGAAACAGTAGAAAAAAGGTTGAAAAAGTATCGCGAACTTACATATCCGACAATAACTTATTATAAAAATGAAGGGATTTTGCGCGGTGTTGACGGAAACGGAGCCGTTGATGTGGTCGCAAAGAGAATTGACAGCCTTTTGGAAAAATGAAAAATTTTAACGAAAGCATAAAGTTAAGGGTTGACACGAACAAATATTAGCATATAATCCGCTTAATTTTGAAAAGTGGTGATCAACTTTTTAATGTTAATTTTAAATAAATGGAGATGAAATTTGGCTCGTATAGCTGGTGTAAATATTCCGACTGCCAAAAAAATTGAAATCGCTTTGACTTATATATTTGGTATCGGTAGAAAAAATGCTCAAGATATTTGTGCAAAATCGGGAGTCAACCCAGATGCACGTGTTAGCGATATGTCTGAAGAAGATATCGCTAAAGTACGTGAAGTTATTGACCGCGACTACCTGGTTGAAGGTGAGTTGCGTCGTGAAGTTGGCGTTAACATCAAAAGACTTATGGATCTTGGATGTTATAGAGGTTTAAGGCATCGTAAAGGTTTGCCGGTACGTGGACAAAGTACAAAGCAAAATGCTCGTACCCGTAAAGGTAAACGTAAGACTGTTGCCAATAAGAAGAAATAGTAAGAGGTAGGTTCCCAATGGCAAAAGCAACAACTAAGAAAAAAGAAAAGAAGAATATCACTGCCGGTGTAGCACATGTGAATTCTACTTTTAATAATACTCGTATTACAATTACTGACGCTCAAGGCAATACAGTTTCTTGGGCAACCGCAGGTGCGCAAGGCTTTAAAGGCTCTCGTAAGTCCACTCCTTATGCTGCACAGGTTGCCGCCGAAGATGCTGGTAAAAAAGCTATGGAATGCGGCGTAAAGACTCTTGAAGTTGAAGTTAAGGGTCCAGGATCTGGCCGTGAATCTGCCATCAGAGCTTTGCAGGTTGTCGGTTTTACCATCACAACTATTCGTGATGTTACTCCGATTCCACATAACGGCTGCCGTTTGCGCAAACGTCGCCGCGTATAATATATCTGGATAGTAGGGCTGCCTATCAGCCCTGCCGTCTTTTGATTTTCGTAAAATAGCATATGCACTAAAAAATGAGGGTATCCCAGTGATTCAAAAGAATTGGCAAGAACTTATTAAACCGACTAATTTAGAAGTTGTTCCCAGCGATGGCGGAAACAAGGCTAAAATAGTGGTAGAACCATTGGAGAGAGGCTTTGGTCTCACTCTTGGTAATGCATTGAGACGAATCCTATTGTCTTCTTTGCAAGGCGGCGCTGTTACCGCCATTAAAATTGACGGTGTTTTGCATGAATTTTCAGTTATTCCCGGCGTTCGTGAAGATGTTACAGATATTGTGCTGAACGTTAAGTGTTTGGCGGTAGCAGTTCATAGCGAAGGATCTAAGACTATGACTTTGAAAGCTGAAGGTCCATGCGTCGTTACTGCGGCTATGATTGAAACCGGTCATGATGTTGAAATTATGAATCCGGATTTGGTTATTTGCAACCTTGATGCAGGCGCTAAAATCAATATGGAATTGTTTGTCGGCACAGGTAAAGGTTATGTTATGGCTAGTCATAATAAACCTTCAGATGCACCTATCGGCCTTATTCCGCTGGATACATTTTATTCTCCGGTTAAGAGAGTCGCTTACCGCGTTGATAATGCCCGTGTTGGTCAAGATACCGACTACGATAAACTGACTTTGGTTGTTGAAACCAACGGCGTGGTTACTCCGGAAGATGCCGTAGCCTTTGCTGCTCGTATTTTGCAAGATCAGTTGAAGCCGTTTATTAATTTCGATGAGCCGGAAAGTGAAGTCGAAGCAGAGAAAGAAGAGTTACCGTTCAACAAGAATTTGTTGAAGAAAGTTGAAGAACTTGAACTTTCTGTTCGTTCTGCTAACTGCTTGAAGAATGATAACATCGTTTATATCGGTGATCTGGTTCAAAAAACTGAGGCAGAAATGCTTCGTACTCCAAACTTTGGTCGTAAATCTTTGAATGAGATTAAGGAAGTGTTGGCTAAAATGGGAATCCATCTCGGTATGGAAACGCCAGGTTGGCCGCCAGAGAATATTGAGGAGTTGATTAAGAGGGTGGACGACCATTTCTAAATCAAAATGCAGATAACGGCTTATCTAAAGCCAAAATTGCAAAGAGAGAAAATTCATGTACTTCTATGTACACTAAAATTTTCTCTCTTTTTATTTTGGCTTTATCTAAACCATTCTTTGCATTTTGTGAGGGCAAAAGGTGTTTTTTATTATTTGCCTCGTTCTTCGAGTTTTTTCGATATCGAGGAAAAAGAGAGAAATTTTCTCTCTTTTTATTTTGGCTTTATCTAAACCATTCTTTGCATTTTGTGAGGGCAAAAGGTGTTTTTTATTATTTGCTTCGTTCTCCGAGTTTTTTAGCGTTCTAGAATAAATGTGACCGGACCATCGTTAGTTAAACTTACCTGCATATCGGTTTGAAAAATTCCGTTTTCGGTCGGGACGCCATGGTTTTTGAGTTGAGCGGAAAAATATTCGTATAAGGGTTTGGCTTCTTCAGGATGGGCGGCATTATCGAATCCGGGGCGGTTGCCCTGGGTACAGTCGCCGGCGAGTGTAAATTGAGAAATAACAAGGGCAGATCCCTTAATATCTTTAACAGAAAGGTTCATTTTGCCCTGTTTGTCTTCAAATATACGTAAGTTTGAGGCTTTGCGAGCAAGATAATCAGCCTGTTGTTTTGTGTCACCTTTGACAATGCCAATAAAAATGAGTAGCCCTTGTTTGATTTGTCCGACGAGTTCGTTGTTGACGGTAACAGAGGCATTTTTGACACGTTGCAACAGTAGTTTCATGGCTTTTCTCCTTATGCTTAAGAGTGGCGGAGATTGGTTAAAATATTGTTATAAAAATGCTTGCAAATGTAAAAAATATTATATATATTGCGTTTACGTCTTGAGGAATCGGGCGTAAAACCGATATGTATGAAGGTAGTATCGGTACGGAATGATCCGCTTTGCCAGTCAAAGCACAACAATGTAAAATGAAAGGAAAATGCCATGAGACATGGTGATGCACATAGAAAATTTAATATGCCGACCAGCCAGAGAAGAGCTTTGTTCTCTAACCTTACCTGCGCTTTGTTGACACATGAACAAATCAAAATTACTTTGCCACGTGCAAAAGAATTGAGAACATTTGCCGATAACATGATTACTTTTGGTAAAAAAGGTGATTTAAACAGCCGTCGTTTGGCGTTGGCCTTTTTGCGTGATGAAGAAGTTGTTGCAAAATTGTTTTCAACCTTGGCAGAGCGTTACAAAGACCGCAACGGTGGTTATACTCGCGTTTTGAAAGCTGGTATTCGTTATGGCGATGCTGCTCCGATGGCTATTGTTGAGTTGGTCGACAGAGATGTTAAGGCTAAAGGCGCTAAAGATTTGGCTCGTGTAGCTGCTGAAAAGGCTGCCGCTGAAGCTCAAGAAAAAGCTGCTGAAGAAGAAGCTAAAAAAGCTGAGAAAAAGGCCGAAAAGAAAGCAGAAAAGAAACCTGCTGAAGCAAAAACCGAGAAACCGGCTGCTAAAAAAACAGCTGAAAAGAAACCTGCAGAGAAAAAAGCCAAAGCTCCGGCCAAAGCTAAGAAAACAACCAAAACTGCCGAATAATTCAGTAGATTTTGAAAAACTTAAAGGACGACTTCTTGCAGAAGCCGTCCTTTTTTAGTTGATTAGAGAAACATATTTATCATAAAAAATCTTTAAAACTATTGTTTTATTAATGACATTTTAAAAAATGGCTGATAACATTGCTCCGAAGACGAGGCAGTGTGGATTAATTGCTGTTTGGTAGGTATGTTAGGGTTTTGCAATTACGACTCCGCCGTTATATGTCATAAAGAGTCTACCGGACTATAAACGGAACAGTTTTTACTAATTATTATCTACAGTTTTTATAGAAATCTTATTATAAACTTTTTTTAAAAAATCATAAAAAATATGAAACACATTAAATTCTGGTCAATTGGTATGCCGTGTATACTGTTGGCCTCCGTGATGCTTTACGTAGCATCATGCAGTAGTGATGAGCCGCCGGCTCCTGTTCCTAAGGAGGTTGTTGATGAGTGGGTTGACACTAATGTCACTTCAAAACCCTTACCCGGTAGCAGTGGTACCAGCAGTGCTGGTACAGAGTTCTCCTACAAGTCAAGGATCACGCTTCAAAAGGATGCTTCAGGTGGAGCCAGTTATGCCCCTGCAAGAGGTCCTAAGAATGCGTCATCCAATGATGATGTAGAAATTATTACGGTTACGTTGAAAGATGTATTCCACAACCTTGACACCGCGATTGTCGTTCGCTCGTTTGATTTTGGACAGCCTACGTCCACCATTACTTATACGACTAACGGCAGGCGTAGTGAGGGATATGTTACTATCACTGATTCCGTAATGCACTACAACGTTAATTTTGATGGTTTTTCATTTTGGTATACGCTCGAATATGAGGTTGCCGTCTACGACGATGGCGTTAACCATATTATCATGCCCTACCATAAAATTAAAAACCTCAGAGACAACGGATTTAGTGTTGAGGATATGGAATTTGTTCTTGAGCCCAATAGTTCCGGCGGAAAGGATGTCTATCTGCGCAAAAAGATCAAACACTCCATCACGGTTGAGTTTAACGGCGAGGATTATACCTTGTACGGCAATGTTATCCTGAAAAAACATGTCGGTACTCACCCGTGTATTGTTGGTAGCGAACTGATTGACAAGGGTGTTTCGGATGTCAACAGTAGCGATATCCATACAACTTATACTACTTGGGCGAATGTAATGCACCGGTACTCTGATAACAGTACAAAGATAAGAAAGTATGATGTAGAGATGTGGGGTGACTTAGGTTCCTCGCTACATGATGCAGTAGAACTCAGTTCCAGTGATTTAACTTTAAGTTCTATAGAAATTAAAGATACAGGTGAGGAACGAGAAGTATATTCTTCCGGCATTGTTTCCGTCCATGAGATTGCGAGGGAATTGGTTGTAACGTATAATCAGTTTTCTTCTAAATACTCATTAAGTGAGTGCCGAGCTTCGTACGATGATGGTTTTATTGCATTTGATTTCTCATGTATAGAACACAGCGGTGCTAATGTTGATTTTAGTTTACATGAGTATGATCGCGATGATTCTTGGATTTATTATTTGTTTAGGAGTAGAACCGAGATAAAATTTGGTGATGTTTACCATGTTTGTCGTGAGGAGTTCAACGCCTATCTTAAAAGGTGATTAAGTTCTAAGTTAAGCGGGGGGACAAGAAATTGTCCCCCCGCTTTGTTGATGCCCTGCAAAATCCCCGTTACGCACCAAAAGTGCGATCAAACCGCAAGGTTTAATAGCTATAACAAGTATCTGTTGTACTTTCTATAAATGGCGTATTATCACAAGAATTACTATTTGTGCGACAACTTAATACTTTAACTAATTTATTTTGCGTTATATCGTACGAATAAACGGTATCTTTATACTCCGTACTGTCAGGACAATCTGTCCGATTCATATTTGAGCAAGTCCATTTTGCTCCCTCTTCAAAATTATTATCACGCGCGTGGGTATAATCGGTGAAGTAGAATACTCCATTAGGTACAATCTCCGCCACAGGATTGTTACCGCCAGGATAATCTATCCAAAATAAATCTGTAGGAACATTACTAGCACTACGGCGTTTATCCTTATTAATGATTGCACAGTATCGCTTTGCAGATGAAGATGCATAGCGAGAATTGATTGATGAATAGGTGTTTGCAAGACCATACCAATTTCCAGCCTCGTTTCGGCTAGGTTGACCGATAACACTCGCAGTACAGATATAGAGCTTATCGGTATCTCTCAAGTTAAAGTCACTACGATATAAAGTCATAAAATTTCCAGCTCTAGAACAACGAGCTCCAAGGTCGGTTATGCTATTGAGGGGCTGGGAAGGACAATATCCCTGATAGTTTGACATCCCATTTTGACAAGTTGCAGTTTTTATACCTTTAGCACCTCCAATATTGGTTAGTTTACTTTCTATAACTATATCCTTAAAAGCTATAGCTCCAATTACATATAGTTCATCAGTTTTGAAATTTTTCTTTTCCCATTCATCGGATGTATAGGGAGTCCCTACACGACGAGTTGATCCTTCAATAGATATTATATTTTTTCGATTTCTTGGATTATTGAGGATTAAAAATCCTGTCAAATCGTAATTATAACCTAAAGATCTGAAGGTAGAGGTTTTTGTTGTTGAATCTAATTTAAGTTGTATTTTTCCTTTTACATAAACATTATCAGAATTCGTATTAAATACGTTCCATGATCCAACACCACTCCAACCAGTTGGGTTGATATCATAGACGACACTATTATTCAAATCTTTTTCAGTGGTGCTGTAGTTTAAATAGACGTCGGTGTTATAAAAATTCAAAAATTTCAAGTCAATGGAGCAGTTGGTACACTTGAACTTTCCACCGTATACGTTAAACGAGCCGTCTGACTGACGAAGCTTGATGCCCGCAAAATGAAAATTCTGATCAGATGAGCCACTATTTGATACGTTACCTGAAAAAGTCAACTGTGAAACCTCGCATTGTTCTTTGATGTCAGATATGAGAGACTTCTCTGTATTAGGAAGGTTTGATACATTATACATAAGTTCTCCATATAATGCACCGGAGATAACTTTCTTGTTTGCAAAATGCTCAAGATGAGTATACACAGAGACATTAGCAGGGACAATTACCGTTTTTTCACTATCACTAGATGATATAGCAGCGCCTGTATATAAAACGTAGGTGCTATTTTCCGTACTTTCGTTGCCATTTTTATATTTCCAGTAATTTTCAATAGCGAGTTTACAACTTTTTTGTATGCATGTGCCGTTTGACAAGGTATATCCATTTTCACATTTTGTGGGGTAATATTTTACCGTGTCACAATCGCTATGACATTCACCCCATGTGTCAGCATGTTGGACACTGTTTTTGTTTTCGTAAACGGTTCTGTCACCGCAAGAATCCATGCGGCAGGTTTCATAGAATGTTGTTTCGCCTAGAGTGCAGCGATTGCCACATAACATTCCACCTTGGCAATTACTTTGAGTTTTTGTGTAATTACACGTTGCTGTGCATCTATAGTGATGGGAACCGTCAGAAGCGGTACAAGTTTCATATGTTGTGCAATCCTCCGGTATAATATCTGAAGGATATAATTCGCTGTCACAAGTACATTTTTTATAGCGTTTTACGGTTTCAAAATCTCCTTCTTCCTCATTGTATTCGGAGATTGAGCAAACATCACTATATATGGTGGCATTTTCATATGTATTGACACCGTCTGTGCATACTCCAGCATCATTTTTGTAATATTTATATGCAGTGGGGCATTTACATGTAACGTATCTTCCACAGTGCAATTTTGGGGTAGATGGGGCAGGGCATTCTGTTAAAACAAAGTCAGGAGGGCAACAATGGGTGTATCTGTTGTTCATCGGGCAAAGGGTGGTAGGGGTCCAGCCGTCATCTTCACATTGGCGTACGGTTACGCATGTGCCTTTGTCGTCAATAGTCCATTCTCCAAAGCCAATATAATTCCAATAATTAGGATTAATCTGACTGCCATGATTACCACAACAAAGCTCAGCGGTATCTTCGGTAGGTGGTACTGTCGTTTCAGTACGACCTTCACATTCACCATCCGGGAGGAAACATACATTCGCGTTTGCGTGGTAAAACCACAATGTGCCACCGGCAATGAGCAGGATAGCAGCAAGATAAGTATACAATTTTTTCATGGTATGAGCCCTCCAGAACGCAGTAATATAATCTATTGTACGTTTTTTTGCAAAAAAAGTCAATACTAAAACGCAGTTTATTGTGAGGTGAAAACCTTTAATATATGGTTAAAAAAAGATAATTTTGAAGAGAAAAATATGCTTTCAAAAACAAGGAGACAAACGCTTGATTTTATTGATAAAAATCATGTTTTTTGTTTTTGTTTGGGAAAAAGTAGGAGGACATGTTTTTTAAAAATTCGAAGATACCTGGAATTTTTTGCCAGAGGCAAAAATAGGGATGACTTGGTATTAAAAAAGGCGGTGTGTAAACACCGCCCGGTAAAGTGTTTGATTATTTATATTATTTTGCGTAAACTTCACACTCTGGATTGCCTGCGCCACAGCCGGCACCACCTTGAGATACAGGGGTGTTTGCAGGTCTTTCACAAGTGCGTTGTGTAACTGTTGAATAGGTGGCACTAAAAGTGTTTACATTGCCATCGGCAGTGCTTTTATAGGCTTCCGGTGCTGTATAATGAGTACGGCAATTTGGGTTCGAGGGTTCCGACAATACTTCGTCTGCCCTTATTATGTCTTTGCTTATTTTTTTTGTTGCCTTTTCTATTTGTGCATTGGCGCTAAAGCTCCACAGTAGCGTCAACGCTATTATTAAAAGAAGTTTTTTCATGGCCATTCTCCTTTAAAATAATTGTTCTAGAACTGATATCACATCTCCATTTTTAGTAGCTTTATTATATCACATTTGGTGATATTGGTCAAGTTTTATCGGCTCTGTTGGGGGTTATAAGAGGAAAGATTGTTTTATAAAATTCGAAGATACCTGGAATTTTTTGCCAGAGGCAAAAATAGGGATGACAGGTTGGTTAGAGCAAACGCCGGGTGGTATTTTAAAAATATATTGACGTTTTGTCAAATTTATGATATATGGTGCGAAGATATGTTATTTTTAATCTATTATTTATGAGAACTTCGAAAATTATAAAAGAAGATTTGAAGCCCCTTGTTAGCGGAATTAAGGAGCTTGGAAGAACAGTTTTTTTCTTGTGTACGACTTTCTTCGCAATCATTATGATTGTTATTGAAGTGTGCCAGCTTATCAGTGAACCATCAGGTATATTGGTGAGCTCTACCGAACTTGTAGCTCTGCACGTCTATGTCCCATTGGGGTTGTTTTTTTCTGCGTATGTGAGCTTAAGAAATGAACGACCTTTCTTTGAGTGGCCTGATGTATCAATACACGTTATTACCTGGTCGTGGGGGTTGTCTGTTGTTGTACTGCGTATCCTGCCGAATTTGGTGTGGGTGTCCAACTTCATCCTGATTGCCCCGGTAGCGGTGCTTCTGGTTGTGTTGGGTAATAAGTACATCAAACACTGGAAAGAAAATCGAAACGAGCCGGAAGTATAGTATTTCGATGATTGAAATTCGCAAAAAAGCCGTGGATAAGAAAAAGGATCTTCCAAAATGCCTTAAATTAGCCTATCTTGCCATGTATGTAATACTTGTTCTATCAGCATTTTCGTTGGTAGGTGTGGTAGAGGCTCATATTGAAGGCAGGTTATCGTTGCCAAATTTTCGTTGGTAGGTGTGGTAGAGGCTCATATTGAAGGCAGGTTATCGTTGCCAATGCCATTTGCAATAGTGTTGTATGTTGATTTAGCATTAATGGCTGTTCTGCCATGGGGTGACGACAATATATGTACTATGATGGTGGCCTCTATAGGTGCCTTTTGGTGGTTTGCTGTTTGGGAACTTGAGATTGGTGCTTGGAGTGATTATGTTTGTGGCGGCATTGCTGCTATTCCGGCGGTGGCGATAATTGGCTATCTGGCCTTTCGTTTTTGGCAAGTCAATTACAAATACAAGAGAAGAGGCTAATCTGACGTCAAACTAAACCCCTCGCTTTGCAAAAAGCGAGGGGTTTAGTTTGTGGAGAAAACTGCTATTGTCGGTAATAATTCAAAAATCGCTTGAAAATGAATCAATTCGTGCTAAATTAGGGGCGAAATTTTTTTTAATGCCCGTGCGGGGCGTTCCGCACCAATATTTAGGAAGGATAAAAAATATGACAATTCGCGTCGGTATTAACGGTTTTGGCCGTATCGGTCGTTTGGTTTTCCGTGCCGCTCAAAAAAGAAATGATATTGAAATCGTAGGTATTAATGATCTTATGGATGTTGATTATATGGCTTATATGCTGCGTTATGACACAATGCATGGCCAGTTTGATGGTACAATTGAAGTTAAAGACGGCAAATTAGTTGTTAACGGCAAAGCTATCCGCGTTACCGCCGAAAAGAATCCGGCTGATTTGAAATGGAACGAAGTCGGAGCTGAATATATTGTTGAATCTACAGGTTTGTTCCTTACAAAAGAAAAAGCCCAAGCTCACATTGATGCAGGTGCAAAGTATGTTGTTATGTCCGCTCCTTCAAAGGACGACACTCCGATGTTTGTTTGTGGTGTTAATACTGACTCTTATGTTAAAGGAACACAGTTTGTTTCTAATGCTTCTTGCACAACCAACTGCCTGGCTCCGATTGTAAAAGTTTTGAACGATGCTTTTGGTGTTGAAGAAGGTTTGATGACAACTGTTCACTCTACAACTGCTACTCAAAAAACCGTTGATGGACCTTCCGCAAAAGATTGGAGAGGTGGTCGTGCTGCCAGCGGTAATATTATTCCGAGTTCTACAGGCGCTGCCAAAGCTGTAGGCAAAGTTATTCCGTCTTTGAATGGTAAATTGACAGGTATGTCTTTCCGTGTTCCGACTTTGGATGTATCAGTTGTTGACTTGACTGTTAACTTGAAAAAAGCCGCTACTTATGACGAAATCTGCGCTGCTATGAAAAAGGCTTCGGAAGGCGAACTCAAAGGTATTTTGGGATACACCGAAGATGCAGTTGTTTCTTCTGACTTTTTGGGTGATGCTCGTACATCAATCTTTGATGCCAAAGCAGGTATTCAGTTGACACCGACTTTTGTTAAGGTTGTTGGCTGGTATGATAATGAATGGGGCTATTCTAATAAGACTTTAGATCTCATTGCTCATATGGCTAAAGTTAACGGATAATCTTGATTTTTTGAAAAAATTTGGCCGGCAGATTTTTTCTGCCGGTCTATATTTAAATTAAGGGATAGATAGATGAATTATAGAACAATTGATGATTTGGGAAGTTTGCAAGGTAAAGTTGTTATGTTGCGTGCTGATCTTAATGTGCCTATGAATGAAAATTTTGAGGTTACTAATAATGCGCGTATCGTTCGTACCGTACCGACAATTAAAGAGCTGATGAGCAAAGGGGCAAAAGTGGTTGTGGTTTCGCACTTCGGACGTCCGGAAGGTAAAGGAGATATGAAAAACTCTTTGCAACATATTGTTGCTGATTTACAAAAGGCTTTGGGCAAAAATGTGGTGTTTGTTGACGATTGTATCGGTGAAAAAGTTAGTGCCGCTGTCGCCAAAATGAGCAATGATGAAGTTTTATTGCTTGAAAATCTACGTTTTTATGACGAGGAAAAGAAGGGTAATGAAACTTTTGCCAAAGAGTTGGTTAAGCCGGCCGATGTTTATGTTTCTGACGCTTTTTCAACTGCGCACCGCGCCCATGCATCAATGGTAGCTGCCGTAAAAGAACGCCCGGCGGCTATGGGACGTTTGATGGAAGAAGAAGTTAAGGCTCTTGAAGGAGCTTTATCAAATCCGACTCGTCCGCTGATTGCGATTGTCGGTGGTTCAAAAGTTTCAACTAAACTGGATTTGCTTAATAATTTGGTTAAAAAAGTTGATAAGTTGGTTATTTCCGGCGGTATGGCTCATACTTTTATGAAAGCTAGCGGAATTGATACCGTAAACGAGGCAAACTCTTTGGTACAAATGGATATGATTGATACAGCCAAAGAAATTATAAAGGTAGCTGAAGCTAATAATTGCGAAATCATTTTACCACAAGACGTCGTGGTTTCTAAAGAATTTAAGCCAAATGCCGAGCATAAAACAGTCGGTTTGGATGAAATTCCGGCTGAAGGATGGAGTTTGCTTGATGTCGGTGAAAAAACAATTTCTGCAATCAATGCAAAACTTGATGAGTGCAAAACTCTGGTTTGGAACGGACCTCTCGGCGTGTTTGAGATGAAACCGTTTGACAACGCTACCAACAAAGTTGCTCAACATGCCGCCGAAATGACATCTGCTGGAAAATTGATGTCGGTAGCCGGCGGCGGTGATACAGTTTCGGCTTTGGAAAACGCAGGTGTTGCCAAGAAATTTACCTATATTTCTACTGCCGGCGGTGCGTTTTTGGAGTGGATGGAAGGGAAGGAACTTCCAGGTGTTGCGGTATTAAAAAAATAAAACGCGCATAACCGCTCATCTAAAGCCAAAATTTCAAAGAGGAAAAATTCATGTACTACTGGGTACACTAAAATTTTTCCTCTTTTTATTTTGACTTTATCTAAACGGTTCTTCGCGTTTTAAGGTAAAGCGTGTCATATTATTTAGGTCATTCTCCGAGTTTTTTCGGCATTGAGTTTTAAGTTTGTATAACAAAAAGAGACTGACCAGTAATTTGGACAGTCTCTTTTTGTTAATCAAGAGAAATTAATTCGAATCATTAATGACCTCAGTCAACCGTTGTGCGATTTGACCAACTGTCTCGTCTTCCCAATGCACAGTGTCATCTTCTGGTATTTTAATGTTCCACTTGATCTCGCACTTCATTATGATAGTGATAAGATCTAAGCTGTCGAGGCCACTGTCATAAAGTTTGGTGTTGTTGTCAAAATTGCCAAGGAACTCAGAAAGTATGTCATTGAGTCCTTCGGTGACTTCTGATAATGTTGCTTTGCTCATATGAATAATATCAAGAGAAAATAATAAGTTAATTAATTCTGTTTGTAGCGGTACTATAAATAAAAAAAATTTTTTTGTCAAATTATTTTTCTATCAGTTCATGTAGTCCTCAATTTTAAATGTTTTGAGTCTTATCAAAAATTTGAAAATAGCAAAGTTTTTGGAAGAGCCGACTATATCACGTTTGAAAAAATCATCTATTGTATATTGATCAACTGTTCGATCGGCTTTACCTCCCGGAACTTTTTTATTTATATAATATTCGAGGCTTTTACAATAATAGTGATTTATTTGGATTTCGGGATTTTCAATGTTACAATTTAGTTTTGTAAAAACTTGTGCATATTGCGGGCATATTTTATTGAAAAATTTCCATCTTGCAAAATGAGGCATTGAAAAATTTTTTATCATTTTAATAAAATGTGTATTTAAAAACATTTTGGGTAAGGATAAGCCGTTTCCGCAGGATGTAAATCTTTCTATAAGCGGAATCGTATAATCTTCATGAATTATACCGCCGGATGTAAAAGCTTTCCAAAAAGCCAATACGCAAGGGAATTTTTCATATTTTTTAAGCCAATCTTTTACGTTATCGTATTTTATCGGTACAATAAATTCATCAGCATCAGCAAATAAAATCCAATCACTTTCATCATGAAAACGTTCAAGACAATTGTTATATGCGGACATTTGGCCGGCAACTTTATCCCAATTAATTAGTGTTACAAAGCCTTTTTCAATATAGGGTTTTAATATTTTTTGGTAATTATCTGAAGAAAAATTATTATAAAGATAAAAGTGTTCAAATCCGACAATTAAATGATATTTGATCCATTCATCTAAATACATTGCTTCATTTTTGAAGATAAGACATATTGATGCGTAATATTTTTTGTTCATTTTAGGTTTGTGAAAAAACAATCGTATGATAATGTTATTGAGCTGCAATCGAATAAATTTGCATATTGCTATTATCTTTTTCATATATAGTTTTCCTTGTTATAATTAACAAAAAAAGCCGCTTGATGAGAAGCGACCGGAAGTTGAGAACTATACGAAAGAATAGTGCGACATATTGACCGCAAAGGCGTATTTTGCCGCCTTCCGGTCAGTTGACCAGAAGGCATCAAATGCACTTGATGCGAGTGCTTTCGTAGAGGTTCTCACACCTCGAACAGGCTCATCATCCTGTCTGATTTGATACTATTGAGATGTTTGGATAATGTCAATATTTATTAATGTTGCAAAAATTGTATTAGAAAAAAGCACCGTGTTGAAGCGGTGCTTTTTTTGATGCGAACCTTGAAAGATTATTTTTTCAAGATTGATTTTCCGGCGTAAATGGCAACGTCGCCCAATTCTTCTTCAATACGAATCAGTTGGTTGTATTTTGCCATACGATCAGAACGAGACATAGAACCGGTTTTGATTTGTCCGCAGTTGGTGGCAACAGCGATGTCTGCGATGGTGGCATCTTCTGTTTCACCTGAACGGTGAGACAAAACGGCTGAATATTTGTTGCGTTGAGCCAAGTCAACAGCCTTTAAGGTCTCGCTCAATGAACCGATTTGGTTTACCTTTACCAAAATTGAGTTAGCGACTCCTTTTTCTAAGCCCATTTGCAAACGTTTGGGGTTGGTAACAAAAAGGTCATCACCAACGAGTTGAATTTTGCTGCCAAGAGCATCGGTAAGCATTTTCCAACCTTCCCAATCGTCTTCGGCCATACCATCTTCAATTGAGAAAATCGGGAAACGATTGCAAAGGTCTTTGTAGTATTCAACCATTTGTTTGCTGGTGAAAGATTTGCCTTCGCCGGTCATTTCATATTTGCCGTTTTTATAGAATTCCGATGAAGCGGCATCCAAGGCCAAAACAACATCTTCACCAGGTTTATAACCGGCATCTTTGATTGATTGAACGATGAAAGTTAAGGCTTCTTCGGCAGATTTTAAGTTAGGAGCAAAGCCACCTTCATCACCAACATTGGTGTTGTGTCCCGCAGCTTTGAGGTTCTTTTTCAAAGTGTGGAAAATTTCAGCACCCCAACGGATGGCTTCACGGATAGAATCGGCTCCAACCGGCATAATCATGAATTCTTGAATATCAATCGGGTTGTCGGCGTGTTGACCACCGTTTAAGATGTTCATCATAGGAACAGGCAGAGTGCGTGCCATGGTGCCGCCCAAATAACGATACAAAGGTAAATCGGCTTCTTCGGCTTGGGCTTTAGCAACGGCCAAAGATACAGCCAAAATAGCGTTGGCACCAAGTTTGCCCTTGTTTTCAGTACCGTCCAAATCAATCATGGTTTGATCGATAGCGATTTGATCTTCAGCTTCTAATCCGGCCAAAGCGTCATAAATCTTGTCGTTTACATTTTCGACGGCTTTTAATACACCTTTGCCACCATAACGCTTTTTGTTGCCGTCGCGGAGTTCAACTGCTTCGTGAACACCAGTAGATGCTCCGCTCGGAACAGCTGCACGACCAAAAGCGCCGGACTGCAAAACAACTTCAGCCTCAACGGTAGGATTACCGCGAGAGTCCAAAATTTCGCGGGCATGAATATCGACAATAGCACTCATTTTTTTCTCCTTGTTAAAATTATAAAACTAGAATAGTAGTCCGCTATTTTGGGGCGTTTGTCAATAGTTGCCTTTAGTTTTTGTTAAAACTTTGCAAAAAATATTTGCTCTAACTATAAGAAGTATCTACAATTTTTGGTGTAATAACCCGAAAGGAGCAAAAAATGTTTTCGGATAAATGGCATTATCGTTTTATGGAATTGGCAAAATTGATTGCCAGTTGGTCAAAAGATACCAGTACCAAAACCGGAGCGGTGGTGGTCGGTCCAGATCGAGAAATCAGGGCTACCGGTTATAACGGTTTGGTTCGAGGGGTAGATGACAATATTCCAGAGCGATTGGAAAGACCTACAAAATATGACTTTTTTGAACATGCAGAACGCAATGCTATATACAACGCCTGTCTGACAGGAACCAGTTTGAAAGGTTGTGTGCTTTATGCAACACATCCGCCTTGCACCGATTGTGCGCGGGCAATTATTCAGGCCGGAATTAAGATGGTGGTTACTAATGAGATGAAAATTGATGGCAACACCCCCAGCGGCACATGGCGCGATAAACTTTGCTATTCCGAACAAATGTTTCAGGAAGCAGGAGTTGAATATAAAATATTAAAATAAAGTTTCAGCGCCTCTTTAAACTCGTTGCATAAGATATTACATCTGTTGCAGATTTTAGAGCAGATAATAGAGTTTTGAGGAGGTTTTATGAAAGTTTTAATTGCTGATGATCACGCACTTTTTCGTGATGCACTCGGAAAGTTGATCGAAAGTCTTGATACTTCGGCTACTGTCGTGCAGGCGGCAAACTATCTTCAAACACTAAAAATTTTGAATACTGAACCGCGTTTTGATATGGTGGTTGCAGATTTGGAAATGCATGATTCTCCGTCGTGGGAGCAGGGAATCGATGAATTGAAAAAATCTGCCGGAGATGCAAGGTTGGTTGTGGTTTCGGCAGTAGAAAATCCACGCAGTATTCGTAATGCTTTGGAAAAAGGAGCAAGCGGATACATTAGCAAGCGTTCGGAAAGCAAAATCTTGCTTAATGCATTAAAGTTGATTGTTGAAGGAGGAACTTATATTCCGCCGGTTTTGCTAAATAAAGGTTCTCCTGTTTATGAAAAACATACAGCCAGAACATTAACCAATCGTCAAAATCAGGTATTGGGACTGGTGGCACAGGGATTGTCAAATAAACAGATTGCCTATGAGATGGGGGTGTCGGAAGCTACGGTAAAACTTCATATCAACGCACTCTTGCGTTCGGTTGGAGCGAACAACCGGACACAAGCTGTGATTACGGCGCAGAAAATGGGAATTATTTGATTACCATTTTTCCCAATGAATTTTTTCTGGTTTATAGCGTTCTTCAGGTTGTGGCGGAATTTCGTCAGGATAGCCCATAATGATTATGGCTACCGGGCGAATATGTTCTGGAAGATTTAGGAGTTTGCGCAGACCTTCAATAACAAGAGGCATTGGCGAAGCGCCACAAAAACAAGTTCCAATACCTTTGGCATGAGCGGCAAGCATTAAATTTTCGGCAGCAAGAGAGCAATCTATATCAGCATAATCCCATTTTTCACCATCTTTATCACGGCTAAAAGTTTGTTCAATATTGCCACAAACGACAATGGCGCATGAGGCATCTTTAGCAAAAGAAGTCCAACGTTGAACATTGCGAAGAGAAGTCAATGTTTGAGGGTTTTCAATGACTAAAAACTCCCAAGGTTGTTTATTATGAGCCGAAGGTGCGTATTGGGCGGCTTTGATAATTTCTTCAAGAATTGGGCGAGAAATTTTTTTATTTTGGTATTTACGAATAGAACGTCTGGTTAGAAGTCCTTGGTATAATTCCATATTTTTTCTCCTAATTTGTTTTTGATTGAAGTTGTTCAAATCGGGGTAGAACAAAATTTTCGATAATGAAGGCAATTGAGCGATTGACCATTTTGTCAGTGTGAATAATCGTTTTAACCAGATTATCAAATTCAGAATTTTTGATATTGCGGTTAGCAAGTTGTTCGTACAAAGTGGCCAAATCAGCAAGAGAATCGAGAATTTGGGCAATATAATTAGGACATTTTATGTTTTCACAACCGCCCCAAAAACCCTCAAGCCAGCCATTTTCTACCAATTCACGGCGCTCAATGCAGGTGGCAGTGAGATCAGCATCATTCTTTATTTTAAAAGGTGGAAGCTCAATTTTGTTACGTTTTACTTGTTCAAATATGTCGTCCCAAAGTCCCATGAAAAATTTAAAAAACAATTCTGCTTCTTCTTTGGTTTGAAGGCGAGGCTGCTGATTTTGCGGCCAAAGAGAAGATATTACATCAGTCGGTCGCAAGTCGAGGTTGGGACTACAGATAGCGCCGGCAAAACGGAGCTTTATCAGTGTCAATTTGGCAGGGCATTGGTAGTGTTCAAGCAATTTTGTGAATTTATCATCACCAATATATTTATTTTGGCTTTGCATTTTTTACTTCTTCATATTAAATTGTTAGGCAGTGTTTTTAATGTAATGGAGATTTTAAAATTGTCTAGGGTAAAAATGGTCGTTTTGTGTATGCTGTTGTTTGCGCTCGGAGCTTGTTCTCTGACAGAGCCTTTCGTGGATCGACGACGAGAGGCAGGACGACCAAAAGACAATTTGTATGTCGGGAGTTCAAAGCCTGATGCACCGGTGGTGTGTTATAACGGTTTAAGAACCAGTTTTGATGAAGTGCAAAAAATGGCTGATGAAGAATGTGTAAAGTATGATACGGGAACAGCCGCAAGACTCGACGATGAAGAAGTCTTTGCTTGCCGAATTATGACTCCGACAAAAGCTAAATTTCAATGTGTAAGATAAAGAGAAAAAATATGACTTGTGTTTTAGATGAAAAAATAAATAAAAAATTAGAAAAAGTTTTTAACGAATTAGGGTTTGATTGCAAATATGCAACAGTAAAGAATTCGGATCGTCCGGATTTGAGTGATTTTCAGTGTAACGGGGCTCTGGCGTTGGCAAAAATTGAAAAAAAGAACCCTCGTCAAATCGGTGAAATGATTGCGGCAAAACTGTCTGAAGATGCTGATTTTGAAAAGGTTTCTGTTGATGGTCCGGGGTTTTTGAATTTGACGCTTAAAGATGAAACCATTGCCAAAGTAATGGATGAGATGGCAGGTGATGAGCGTTTTGGCTGTGCAAAAGTTAAAGAGCCAAAAACTGTAATTATGGATTATGGCGGACCGAATGTGGCAAAAGAAATGCATGTGGGACATTTGCGCTCCGGCGTTATCGGTGAGGCAATGCGTAGAATCGAGGAATTTGTCGGAAATAAACCGATTTCGGATGTACATTTCGGCGACTGGGGAACGCCAATCGGTATGATTTTGGCAGAAGTTATCGAACATGACGGCAATCTTGATAAAATGGAAAGTTATAATATTGCGGAGATTACTGCATTTTATAAAAAGGCTAATATTCGCTGTAAAGAAGATGAAAAAGCCAAAGAAACAGCCAGAATAATTACCGCAAAATTTCAGGACGGAGATGCCGAATATACAAAAGCGTGGAAGCATATTCGCAAAGTTTCGGTGGATGCTGTTAAAGAAAATTACAAGGAATTAGGAGTGCATTTTGATTTGTGGTTGGGCGAATCTGATGCACATAAGACATGTTTTGAAATAAAGAAGATTGCTGAAGAAAAAGGGCTTTTGGAGTTTGATGACGGAGCGTATATTATTCGTCTTGATGAAGAAAATAAGCCGAAACCACCGGTAATTATTGAAAAATCAGACGGAGGATTTACATACCAAGCAACCGATATTGCGACTATCAAAATGAGGGTTGATGATTTGAAGGCCGATGAAATAGTTTATTTTGTTGATAAGCGGCAGTCATTGCATTTTGAGCAGGTTTTTGAAACGGTTGAAAAACTCGGAATTGCTCCGAATGTAAAGTTGTTGCATATCGGATTTGGAACAGTAAACGGAGCTGACGGAAAACCGTTTAAGACCCGCGACGGCGGAGTAATGAATCTGTCGGATATGATTAAAATGTCAAAAGAAAAAGTTGCAGAATCAATGCCAAAGGCGGGAGTAGAAAGCGGTTTTAGTCAAGAGGAGCTTGATAGGCTGATTTCGCAAGTGGCAATCGGAGCTATAAAGTTTCAGGATTTGAAAAACAATATTGCTTCCGGTTATATCTTTGAGTTGGATGATTTTGCTAATTTTGAAGGTAAAACCGGTCCGTATATACAGTATGCGGTAGCAAGAATTAATTCGGTAGTGCGTAAAAACTCTGAAATTAAACCGACAAAAATTGTGATTACGAATCAGGAAGAAAGAAATTTGGCTTTGAAAATTGCACAGTTGAGTAATGTGGTTATGCGTTGTGAGGCAGAAAAAGAGCCAAGTATTATTTCTGATTATGTATATAATTTGGCACAGGTTTTTAGCAGTTTTTATAATACATCGCCGATTAAAGGAGCCGAAAATGCTCAAATAGCGGGTTCTCGTATGGCATTGGCCAAGTTGACACGTGATATTTTGGTTAAGCTTCTTTTCCTTTTGGGAATTGAAGCACCGGAAGTTATGCCCAAGGCTTAGGAAAAATATTTTATTAAAGCGGATATTATATTACTATAAGCCAATAATTGAGGAGATGTGATGTTTGAAACAAAAGATACAGAGCCGATTATTGAGTTAGAAAAAGTCGGAATTCGTTATGGACGAGGACCGGAGGTGCTAAGCAATATAGATTTGTCATTGCAAAGAGGGTCTTTCCACTTTTTGACCGGAAAAAGCGGTGCCGGAAAAACGTCATTATTGAGCATGATGTATTTATGGCAAAAACCAAGTCGCGGACGTTTGAGTATTTTTGGAAATAATGTTAATTTTGCTAATCGTAATTCTTTGTCGTTGTTTAGACGCAGAATCGGTGTGGTGTTTCAAGATTTTAGGTTGTTGGAACATGTTTCGGCGTTTGATAATGTAGCATTGCCGTTGCGCGTTAGCGGCATGAGTGAAAAAGAAATTCGCAAACGTGTTAATGAGCTATTGAAGTGGGTTGAAATTGATCGTAGTACGTCTGCAATTACATCAACTTTGTCAGGTGGTGAAAAACAGCGTGTAGCGATTGCTCGCGCGGTGATAAATCGTCCAGATATTTTGTTGGCGGATGAGCCAACCGGTAATGTTGATAATGATATTGCTACAAAATTGATGAAGCTATTTATTGAGCTGAATAAATTGGGAACAACGGTAGTAATTGCAACTCACAATGAAAATTTAATTAATGAGTTTAAATATCCGTGTATTTGTCTCAAAAATCACAATTTAAAGATAGTGTCGGCGGGAGAAAGAAAAAATGATATGGAAATTTAAAAGCTCTCGTCATCAGGAACTGCCATTATCAAAAGACAGTTCAAATTTGTTTTTGAAAATTATGATTTCAATTTCTGTGTTTTTGTTTGCTGTAACATTAGCCGGGGTATTAGCGATTAATTCAATGTTGGTAAATTGGAATGCCAGTATATTGGGTTCGCTGACGGTGCAAATTGTGCCGGTTAGCAATGCAGATCGCCAAAAAGCGCAGGAAGAAATACTAAAACAAGAACAGCGCGCTGTGGCGTTGTTAGAGGCAATGCCTGAAGCAAAAAAGGTTACTCCATTAAATGATGGACAACTGCAGAGCTTGTTGCGTCCGTGGTTGGGTGATGATGTCGATATAAATGAATTGCCAATGCCGAGGTTGATTGATGTTAAACTAAAATCAGGGGCCGAAATTAATTTTAAACAGTTGGCGGAAAAGCTGGCAACGGTGGCTCCACAAGCATCGTTGGATAACCATAAATTGTGGCTTAATAAGTTGATAAATTTTGCTGCCGGTTTGAAAGTGTTGGCATTAGCAGTTTTGTTGTTGGTAATAGGCGTAACTTCAGGTGCAATCTTTTATACAACACAAACAAGCCTGGGCTTGCACAAAGATGTAATTGAAATTTTGCATATTATGGGAGCTAAAGATACATATATTGCTCAACAATATGCGGGACGAACTGCGTGGTTAGGCTTGATTGGCGGTATAATAGGTGTGCTAATTGCTATTCCGATTATATTTTTGATAGCGCACCTTGCCGGACAAATTGAAGGCGGAATTATTGATGAAGCCAGATTGTCAATAGGTTCTTGGGTGGCGATAGTCAGCCTTCCTCTGTTTTCATCACTTGTGGCAATGCAAACCGCTTATTATACGGTTAAACATACTTTAGAAAGAATGATGTAGCAAATGACTAAAAAACAAATTGTCTTTCTGTTGATATTGTTGCTAGTGTGGGGTGCCGGTTTTGAGGCTTTTAACTACAAAATCAATAGCTATGCTAATGTCAGCGATGTTAAGGCAGATGCAATTGTGGTTTTGACCGGTGGGCGAAACAGGCTGAAAGAAGCTGTTAGGTTGCTGAATTCTAAAAAAGCAGAGAGGTTGTTTGTATCGGGTGTTTTTAGCGGAACGTCTTTGAAAGAATTGCAGAATCGAGAAGATGTTGAAATTTTTGATTCAGAACAAGTAACGTTGGATAAAAAGTCAACCAATACGGTTGAAAATGCAAAAGAAACATCTGAATGGATAAAGAAAAATAAAATTAATTCAATTTATTTGGTTACTTCAAATTATCATATGCCTCGCAGTATAGCCGAGTTTAGGCGTTATAATCCGAAACTTGATATTATTCCGTATCCTGTTTATTCCGATAAAGTTGCACGCGAGTGGTGGAAAAATTGGCATAGTTTTTCTTTGCTGGCCAGTGAGTATAACAAGTTTTTGTATGTGTTGATTGTTAAGAGTGTTATCGTAAAAAAAGGAGAGTAGCATGCTTTTTGTCCGTTCGCTGTTGAGTAATATATGGATTTATGGTGTAATAGGGTTTGGCGTTCTTTTTTGCAGTATATTCGGATGGTTTATGCCGCAAAAATGGCATGTTTTTTGGTGGGGGCGTATGATGTGTCCGGTAGTGATATGGGGTATGAGAGTTTTTGGCGGATTAAAAATTGAAGTGCGCGGCAAACAATATCTCAATAAAAATGCAATTTATGCCTGTAAACACGAATCGGCAGCAGAAACATATTTTTTAGCGGCTATTGTGAATAAAGCAACTATGGTGTTGAAAAAAGAACTTACGTATATTCCGTTTTTCGGTTGGGCGCAGGCAATGTATGGGTGTATTCCGGTTGATCGTTCAGCCGGTGCGAGTGCAATGAAAAAAATGTTGGCTAGTGCCAAAAAAGTGATGAGTACTGGGCGTCCGTTGATTATTTTTCCGGAAGGGCACAGAGTTCCGGCAGGTACAAGTTTGAAATATAAACCGGGATTTTTGTTTTTGGCACAAAATTTGAAATTACCCGTGGTTCCGGTGGCTTTGAACAGCGGTATGTTTTGGCCGCGTAGCTCGTTTAAGCATATTCCGGGAAAAATTGTGGTCGAATTTTTGCCTCCGATTGATATTCAAGGTGATAAGAATGAATGCATTGAAAGAATTCAAAAATGTATTGAAGATAAATGCTATGAATTAAATCACGAAGCAATGCGTGATTATCCGGCTTGTAAAGTTAATTATGCCGGAAAAGACTAGTTGTTGAAAGTTAAAAACCAAAATTTGGCAATTCCATAACGACGAGAATCAATAAGTTGCAGAGGGGAAGGAATGTCTAATTCTTCTTTGGCATTGGTTTCAACTATGCAAATGCCGTTGGGGGCAAGCCAGTTGTTTTTGATTACGGATAATAAAGCTTTTTCATTAAGACCTTTGTTATAAGGAGCATCCATAAAAATAACATCAAAAATTTGTTGTGGATGCGGCAAAGATGAAGCGTCGGTTTTTATAACGGTTATTTTGTTTTTTTCATTTGGAAAAAGGTTGATGTTTTTGGTAAGAGTTGAAGTATCAATATCAACCAATGTTACGCTTTGTGCTCCGCGAGAAAGAGCTTCAAGCCCGAAAGCTCCGGTTCCGGCAAAGATATCGGCAAGATTGATTTGCTTCCACTCTTTATTCAATTTTGAGTTGAGAATATTGAAGACAGATTCACGAGCTTTGTCGGCAGTAGGGCGGATTGCTTCCGTTTTTGGGGATAAAAGTTTTTTGCCTCGATATAATCCGCCGATGATTCTCATAGTTCAAACTTTCCGCCGAGTTGTTCTTTTAAGACTTTGTGGGGGACTTCTTTGACTTCACCTTTTTTAAGGCTTCCAAGTTGGAACGGACCGTAAGACAAACGGATAAGACGAGCAACATCCAGACCGATATGTTGCATTAGCCGACGGATTTCACGATTTTTGCCTTCAGTTAGGGTTATGGTCAGCCAGGTATTAGAGCCTTGGGTGTTATCAATGGCAATTTTGACTGGTCCGTAGTTGATGCCATCAATGGTAACTCCGTTTGTCACAGAATCGAGTTTTTGTTGAGTTACGGAACCATGGACTTTGACTTTGTAACGGCGACTCCATCCGTTTTGCGGTAGCTCAAGAAGCCGGGAAAGTTCTCCGTTATTGGTTAGTAAAAGGAGCCCTTCAGAATTGAGGTCGAGCCTGCCAACGGATATAACGCGAGGCATATAGTCAGGTAAATTGTCAAATACGGTAGGTCGTGAAGAATCCTTGTGAGAAGTGATTAAACCTACGGGTTTGTAATAAAGCCAAAGTCTGGTTTGTTCAATTTCAGGAAGCTTTTCGCCATCAATGAGAATTTTGTCTGTAGGTTCAACATTGATTGCAGGTGAGTTTATAACTTGTCCGTTTAAGGTTACACGTTGTTGTAAAATTAATTCTTCAGCGGCACGGCGTGAGCAGACACCGGAACGGGCGATAAATTTGGCTATTCTTTCACTCATTTTAAGCAATCCTCAATAAATTTGTGCTTATGATACATTAGGCAAAGGAAAAAATAAAGATGAATTGTCAAGATTATATGAAAATTGCCCTAAAACAGGCGGAAAAAGCTTTTATAAAAGATGAAGTTCCGGTAGGAGCTGTGATAGTTGACCCTATTTCGGGAGAGGTAGTGGCAAAAGCCGGAAATTGCGGTGAGCATGGTAAAGAAGCGTTTGCTCATGCGGAAATTGAGGTTATGCGAAAAGCTTGTAAAAAGCTGAATACGAATCGCTTATACGGCATGGAGCTATATGTTACATTGGAACCGTGTACAATGTGTGCGGCAGCGATTTCAATGATGAGAATTGCAAAAGTATATTTTGGAGCTAAAGATGAAAAAGGCGGAGCTATTGTGAGCGGTGTGCGTTTTTATGAGCAGGCGACCTGTCATCATCGTCCGCAGGTCGAGGGCGGTATTTTGGAAAAAGATTGTTCAAAAATATTGAAGGATTTTTTCAAGGCAAAAAGGTGTAGAAAAAGCGAATAAAAAGATAGCATTAAAAAAAACTAGCATTAGCATATTAAAAGGTTTTTTTGCTGAAGGTTACTATGAACTTGAAAAAAATTGTATTTACTAAAGTTCCGCCGAGTATAAGCAAAACCAACCGTCGTTTTTTTGACCGACATGTACGCAGAGCCTTTGTACAATATGTTGCATATGTGGGATTGTTTGACGGGGTGCTTACCGAAGAGGAAATTGAAAATGCAAAAGACGGTATTTTACCTAAATATTTGGATGTTCATCATATTGTTCCGTTATCAGGCTCTACAAGTTTAGACATTAATGCTTTTACAAATTTAACAATTCTTCATAAATCAACTCATACTTATATCAACAGAAAAATTTTTGAACCGCAGTTAAAAGATTTGCCGGAGGGTAAAAGTCGGGAGATATATATTCCAGAGTTTGCTATGGTTGATGCGGATAGAATTATTGCAATAAAAGCTGGAAAATCAAAAGAGCAGTTTCGAATAGAGCAGCAGTTTTTGATTGAGCAACAATTACAAAATATGAGAAGATACAAAGGGCGAATGTAAAAAAATAATTATAAGTTACGAAATGTTAATAAAAATGGTCTTATAATTCCAGTTTATGGAGATTATGGCTATTATGGGACTGTTACAAGACATAAAGTATCGTTTGAAAAGATCAGGGCTGCTGATATTTTTTGTTATGCTTTTCTTCTATTTTTGTTTTAACGGGTTTTATGGCGATCGGGGATTTCAAAAATATATGTATTTGAAAAAAGAAGTTGCGTATGCTCATGAAATTGCGGACCAATATCGGCATCAAAAAGAGGAATTAAATGAAAAAGTTAAGCTTTTGTCTCCGGGAAGCCTGGATTTGGATATGCTTGATGAAAGAGCCAGGGAAGTCTTGAATATGGTCGGTTCCGGCGAATTGATTTTGTTAGATGAATAGCCTTAATGACGGCAAATTGTAGATAGTGTAAAAAAATACTGTATTTTTTGTTTTTTTCTTGCTATATATGTTTTCCTGATAGGGAATTATATGGTATGAAAAAGTTACCTAAGAAAATAAATCGTGAGCCAATGCGTTACTCTGAAAAGAAACCGTTCTTTTCGAGCAAGGAGATTATATTCAGAAGCAACGGTCGTGCCAGGGTTTGGCATATATCGTCAAAAATGCAGATAATAGCCTTGTTGCTGATTGTTTTGACAGCATTTTGGGGAGTGCATTCTTCTCATATGTATCATCGTTCGGGACGAATCCTTAACCGTAAGAACAATGAGCTTACGGCAACCAGGGATGCTTATATGGATTTAATGGGAGATTTTGTGGCATTGCAAAGCAACATTGCAATGATGATTCAAAATCTCGACAATGCCGATAAGAAAAAAGTTGATGTTGAGGAATATAAGCAACAGGCATCTATGGTGGAAGAAAGAGTTAAACAGATTACAAGTCATCCGGAACTGATCGATGCGGAAAAATTGGAAGAAAAAACCAGTTTGAATGAAGTATCGTTGCAACGTGATATTGCCGTTTCTGAGCGTAATGAATTACGTAAACAGTTAGTCGATTTGCAACAAATGGTTGAGGATATGCGTGCTGCCGAAATGAACGTACTCGATAAAGTGTCGCAAATTGCCGGAAATGAGATGAATAAAATTAAAAATGCAATTAATTCAATCAATTCATCTTTGAAAAAACGCGGAATGTATTTTAATGCACTTGCAAACAATAAAAAACAGCATGGTAGTGGCGGACCATATATTCCGGAAGAAAACAAATTTTTACAAGAAAAAAAGGTTAATGATAAGGTCAGTCGTTTGTATAAAACTGTGGACGATGTTGCCTATCTGCGCGAAGTGTTGAATTATGTGCCTTTGGGAAAGCCGGTATGGAGTATGTGGGTGTCTTCTCCGTATGGTGGGCGTAGCGACCCATTTAAAAAATCAAAGGCATATCACAAAGGTGTTGATTTAGCCGGTAGAACCGGAAATAAAATTAAGGTTATGGCTAAAGGAAAGGTGATTAAGTCAGAATATAATTCCGGTTATGGAAATGTAGTTGAAGTTGATCACGGTAATGGTTTCGTGACCAAGTATGCGCATTTAAACAAATCATATGTTAAAAGAGGACAACGTCTGGAAATCGGTGATGCCATAGGGGAAATGGGTTCTACAGGACGCTCAACCGGTCCGCATTTGCATTATGAAGTATTATATAAAGGAAAAGATGTAGATCCAATGCCGTTTATTCGGGCAAAATCGTCTTAAAGGAGTAAAAAATGAAAAAATTCAGAAGAATTATCTATTTAAAAATTGCTCGTTTGATGGGGCGTGGAAAAAATGGCAACGAAGTGCCGACGATTGTTGCTGAAAACAGTGTTCTCAAGGGTGATGTGCTGTCAGCAGGAACTTTGCATGTTGATGGAACGATTGATGGTGATGTAAATTGCGATGAGTTGATTATCGGAGTAAAAGGTGCTGTTAATGGTGCTGTTAAAGCTCAGAGCATATATTTATACGGTTCTTTGAATGGTGAAGTAAAGGCTGATAGTTTGTTTATTGCACAAACAGCTCGTTTGATTGGTGATATAAGTCATAACAGTATTGCTATTGAGCCTGGAGCTTATATTGAAGGACGTTGCATTAAAAATAAGCCAACCCTTACCGTGGTTGAAGGAAAAGCTACGGTTAAAAAATTGAAGGCTGCGGAGTAAGATGCCAACAAAAAAAACAAAGTCCGATTTTATTTCAACTGGAAACGTGGCACAGAATCGCCGTGCCACGTTTGATTATTATATAACCGAGCGTTTTGTTGCCGGACTTGAATTGATGGGAACAGAAGTTAAGTCTTTGCGGCAAGGGCATGCAAATATTAATGATGCTTTCGGTATTGAAAAGGGCGGAGAGCTTTATATTTCAAATATGTTTATTGCAGAGTACAGCAACAAAGGATATGCAAGCCATGCCGAAAAAAGAGATCGTAAATTGTTGCTGAAGAAAAAAGAAATAAACGATATTATCGGCTCAATCGCTAAAAAAGGAACGACGCTTGTGGCAATTAGGCTGTTTTTTAATGAAAAAGGTCGTGCAAAGTTAGAGATAGGTCTCGGTGTCGGTAAAAAACTTTATGATAAACGTGAAACTGAAAAAACACGTGATTGGAATCGCGAGAAAGCACGAGTAATGGCAAGATATTAATCGCCGTTTATGTATATGGTGTTGTCATAGATACGCATAGCCAATAATTCAAGAGATTTTATTTTATCACGATAAATGACTGCTTGTTCAAACTCAAGGTTGGTTGCGGCTTCTTTCATTAATTTAGTGTATTCTTTAATTTGTTTTTCTATGTCTTTGGCATCGCCGGCGCTAATCGGTTCTTCTTTAGCAAAATCGGTTTCGCTCATCTCACGCAGGGTTGAAGAGATACTCTTTTTAATCGTTTGCGGAGTTATGCCGTGTTCAATGTTGAATTTTAACTGTTTTTCGCGGCGACGAGCAGTTTCTTCCAGGGCTTCTTTGATGGAGCCGGTCATTTTGTCAGCGTATAAGATTACGCGGCTTTGAGCATTACGTGCGGCACGTCCGATGGTTTGAATAAGCGAACGAGTGGAACGTAAAAATCCCTCTTTATCGGCATCAAGAATGGTCACAAGAGAACATTCCGGAATATCTAAACCTTCACGTAAAAGGTTAATTCCGACCAATACATCAAAAACACCAAGGCGTAAATCGCGGATGATTTCTATGCGTTCCAAGGTGTCAATGTCGGAGTGCATATAGCGGACTTTAATACCGTTTTCATTAAGATATTCAGTCAAATCCTCAGCCATTTTTTTGGTAAGAGTGGTGACCAATATACGCTCTTTTTTGAGAATGGTTTTGCGACATTCTTTCATAAGGTCGTCAATTTGATTTTCAACCGGTCTTACCAAACAAATCGGATCAGCCAACCCAGTGGGGCGGATAACCTGTTCGGCAAAACTGCCATGACTCTGTTCCAATTCCCAATCGCCGGGAGTGGCTGAAACAAAGATGGTTTGCGGACGCATTTTATTCCACTCTTCAAATTTGAGCGGGCGGTTATCCAGGCAAGACGGAAGCCTGAATCCATATTGTGCCAGAGTTGATTTACGATTGCGGTCGCCGCGAAACATACCGCCGATTTGAGGTACGGAAATATGGCTTTCGTCAATAAAAAGCAAGGCATCGTCAGGCAGGTATTCAAATAATGTCGGAGGTGGTTCGCCGGCGGCTCGTCCGGTAAGATAACGCGAATAGTTTTCGATGCCTTTGCAATGTCCGGTGGTTTCCAGCATTTCCAAATCAAACCGAGTGCGCTGTTCCAAGCGCTGCGCCTCAAGCAACTGATTGTTTTCTCGATATATTTGCAACTGGTCCTGAAGCTCTTTTTTGATATTTACAATGGCTTGTGAAAGTGTGGGGCGCGGAGTAACGTAATGACTCGCCGGATAAACCACAACCTTTTCAAGGTCGGTAATGCGTTTTCCGGTCAGGGCATCAAATTCGTAAATATTTTCAATTTCGTCGCCGAAAAAGGATATGCGCCAAGCCCGATCCTCAAGGTGGGCGGGAAAGATGTCCAAAGTATCACCTTGAACACGAAATGTGGTGCGGATAAAGTTTTGTTGATTGCGCTCATACTGAAGTTCGGATAATCTGCGGCAGACATCGGGCATTTCAATATTGTCACCGATTTTTAGTTCGCAAGTCATGGCTGAATATGAGGCGACATCGCCCAAACCGTAAATACAAGAAACAGATGCAACAATAATTACATCGCGATTTTCCAAAATGCTGCGGGTGGCAGAGTTACGCATGCGGTCAATCTGCTCATTGATGGCGGAGTCTTTTTCAATGTAAGTATCGGTTTTGGGAACATAGGCTTCGGGCTGATAATAATCATAATATGAAACAAAGTATTCAACGTGATTGTTGGGAAAAAACTCTTTCATTTCGCT
>JAEEGL010710804.1_pt1 | contig 32595 bp, 24 predicted proteins | sample 9134231 | NCBI WGS metagenome assembly JAEEGL01 (sample SAMN16246548, study PRJNA631951) | gut metagenome | biome: gut microbiome; feature: rumen; material: fiber-attached | host: Bos | place: Iran: Karaj | collected 2018-10
GTGCTTGGTTTCCTTCCTCTTTCACTCATAAAAGCCGTCTGCCTTCGGCAGCCGCCGCTGCTTCGCAGCTTCTGCTTTTATTTCGTGTACGCTCGGGTGAAACCAAATACCTGCTTCGCAGGTGCTTGGTTTCCTTCCTCGCTACAAAAATAACCGCTACGCCTTCGTGCATAGCGGTTTTACTCTAAAAAAATTATATACTTTGCAGGTCAAAGTTGCAAGCAGATTTTCGTGTTTCTAAGGCATGATATTTCCATATGCAAAACTTGGCTTCATACCTTTCCTCCTGTTGTTTTCACCGTTCTCCTACGGGTGCATTTTCTTCTTTTTCCTTTCCACCCGTAGTCTTCTCCGTTCTCCTACGGGTGCATTTTCTTCTTTTATCTTTCCACCCGTAGTCTTCTCCGTTCTCCTACGGGTGCATTTTCTTCTTTTATCTTTCCGCCCGTAGTCTTCTCCGTTCTCCTACGGGTGCATTTTCTTCTTTTGCCTTTCCACCCGTAGTTTTCTCCGTTCGCCTACGGGTGCATTTTCTTCTTTTGCCTTTCCGCCCGTAGTTTTCTCCGTTCGCCTACGGGTGCATTTTCTTCTTTTGCCTTTCCGCCCGTAGTCTTCTCCGTTCGCCTACGGGTGCATTTTCTTCTTTTGCCTTTCCACCCGTAGTTTTCGTATTTTCCTTTGGTCTCTTATCCAGAAACATTTGAACAGGACTCCTTATCAATGATGAAGAATACTAGCAGTAAAGGAAAAAAGATGCTTGACAATTCCGTGCGGCTGATTTATATTCATAAAAGTGACGCACGGGCGTCAGAAAAAAATAAAAAGCTAGGGGAGCACGTCGCTGAGATTTAAGGGGATAGCCCTTGAAGACCCTCATTACTTGAACCGGATAATACCGGCGGAAGGAAGCAGAGCCAGCCAAAAGCGCAAGTTGATTTCACCGCGACGCAGAATATGCCAAGACATGGAGTATGCCAAGGCGAAGGACATGCCAAAGCGTAGAATATGCCAAAGCGTAAAATATGCCAAGACATGGAGTATGCCAAGGCGAAGGACATGCCAAAGCGTGAAATAGTCCAAGGCGAGGTATATGCCAAAGCGTGGGACGTGAATAAGCGCAAACAAAGCATCGGCCAGACGTGATTCCTCCTGCAACGTTAGGAGGATTTTTTTATGAAAAACACCAAAATCTTAGTAGAGGGCGCAATCATGCTTGCCCTTGCCACCGTTCTTAGTTTTATCCGCATCATTCATTTGCCTTGGGGCGGTTCCGTGACGCTCCTTTCCATGCTTCCCCTCGCACTCTTTTCCATTCGCAGAGGCTTGAAAGCTGGTTTTGTGGTATCCTTCCTCTTTTCCGCGATTCAATTTGGGCAAGGCGTCCTGGATGGTCTCTTTGGTTGGGGACTGACTCCAGGCATGTTGGTTGCCTGCATTCTTTTGGATTATATTTTGGCCTTTAGCGTTCTGGGCATCTCCGGCATTTTCAGGAAAAAGGGCTTGGCTGGCTGGATGAGCGGCATCACGCTTGCAATGTTGCTCCGCTTTTTCATTCATTTCCTGAGCGGCGTTATCATCTGGAAGAGCGTTGGATCTCTCTGGGGCAATTTCACCACGGATAATTATTACGTATACAGCATTCTGTATAATGGAGCGTACATGCTGCCTGAACTGATCTTTACGCTGATCGGGGCATATACACTCCTCAAGGTTCCACAGACCGAGCGCCTTCTGCTTACTGAGAACGGTGCGAAGCTTGTATAACCTACTCACCTTTGTTCTGGTTCCTCTTTAATTTTTTAACCAAAAGGGAAGGGCGCGTTTCCAATCATGGAGACGTGCCCTTTTCTTTAATCATTTTTCAGTCCGCTAGCAACATTTTTCCCAGTCATTTTTGCAATCTTTTTGCAAACTTTTTTCTGTCTTTTTCCAGTTCTTTTTATTTTTCACGTACATTCTCAACTTTGGAACGTTGATTCCATGCGCTATTTCGAACTTGCCTCGTCAAAGTGGAAGGAATACAGGATCCGTTCCTTCACGCGCTTTCCAGTGAGGCGCTCGAGTGCTTCCTGATAGTGATCCATCTGGGTCTCATAGCGTTGCCAGAGCGCATCCAGGCTGGCTATGGAATCCGTTTTGTAATCCAAGAGCACAATGCCATCCTCCTCGATAAAATAAGCATCGATGATTCCCTGGATCAATACCGTTTCTTCCTCCGGGAACGTTTCCTTCAGCCTGGTCGCCGGAATTGCAAGGACAAAGGGTTGTTCGCGATACAGCTTCCCGTCCGCCTGAGAGCGGAGCATCCGGTATCCCAGACGGGATCTCAAAAACTTGCAGATTTTCTCCGTTCGCACGGCGCCCCGGTATTCCTCCGAAAGCCTAAGCTGCTTTGTCTGTTCCTTTAAGAACTCATCCACGGCCGTTCTTAAATCTGCCTCCTTCATGGCGGCAGCAAATGTTTCATAATCCGGAAATTGTCCGCGAAGGATTCCTGCAAGATCCAAAAGCTCCATAACGCGGTGGTAGGCATTACCGCGAACGGTTCCCGTGATCTCCTCCGCGCCCCTTCGAAACTCCGGCACGTAGGATTCTTCTTCCCGCTCCTCAAATTCATGGAAGGCAGCCTCATCCTTTTCCGACATGGCCGCGATCTTTAGTTCTGAAACCGTGGTTTTCGTATAAAGTCCTGCAAGCGCCGCGCGGGGATACTGGAAGGCAAAGCGTTCCCTTAACGCCGCAAGCTCATTCGGATCCGCTATTTCCGCCGCTCTCGCCAGGCTATCGCGGGAAAGCGCCATGGATAACTGCTCCGCGTCTCCCCGCCCAATGAGCTCGCGCGCCGGGATCTCCCGCACGGCAATGCCCGTCTGGTTTAGGATCGGCTCCAAAAAATCAAGATAGGAATTGGCTTTCATGAACTCCAGATAGGACAGACCAATGCCTTTCCCTGAAAGCCATGACGAGGTCTGAAGCACCTTGCCTGGCTCTTCCACCTCCGCCGTCAGAATCAGTTTCTCCTTTGCACGGGTCATGGCCACGTACAGAAGACGCAACTCTTCCGAAAGTGTATCCTCACGCAGTTTTTTCGCCACAATGATTTTGCGGAGAGTCTTGCTGCGGAAGCGCCGCACGGGATCCACGAAATCCATGCCAAGTCCAAGGTCCGCATCCAGGATCACGGTCTTACTCGCGTCCTGCAGGTTGAATTTCTTGGCAAGTCCCGCGACGATCGTCACCGGGAATTCCAGACCCTTGCTCTTGTGAATGCTCATGATGCGCACCACGTCCGCATTCTCGTCAAGCGTTTCCGCCTCGCCGTAATCCTCCTCATATTTCTCAAGCATCTCGATATACCGGAGGAAATGGAACAGGCCAAAATAGGACGTTTTTTCAAAGTCAGACGCCTTCACCAGAAGCATTTCCAGATTTGCACGGCGCTTACTTCCTCCCGGCAGGGCCGTCACGTAATTCAAATAATCATATTCGCTAAAAAGCATCTCCAACAGCGTGCGGATGGTCAGATAGCTTGACCGCTCGCGGAAGCCGTGGAGCTTTTCCAAAAAGGCAACCGCCTTGGGCTCCTCTGACTCGCAGAGACATTCATACAGGCTTCGCTCCCTTTCGCCCCCGCGGATCATCGCGATCTCCTCCTCGGAGAATCCGCCAAAATCAGAATGCAGAACGCCAAAGAGCGGCACGTCCTGTAAGGGATTGTCGATCACGCGCAGGTAATTCAGCACCGTCTGCACTTCCGTCGCGGTAAAATATCCGCTCTTGGAGGTTACATAGGCAGGAATGCCCTGCTCCTCCAGGACTGCCTTGAATGCGTCGCCCCAGCCGGTCAGGGTGCGGAGCAAAATGACAACGTCCCTGTAGCGCACTGGGCGAAGCTCCTTCGTCTTTGAGTCCGTCACTTTTCCATTTGCAAGGAGATCCCTGATCCTCCCGGCAATGGCAAGGGCTTCCGCCTGACGCGCCTGGAATCCAAGGTCCTTTCCGGGCTTTTCCACAAGGAGCAACTCGCTCTGCATCAAGCTCTCGGCTTTTCCGGCAATATCTACGGTCGGTTCCGCGTCCGGCATTCCCTGCGTTGCTTCCGTGCAATCCGGGTAAGTTGCGCCGAGATACAGCGCCGCGTCATCGTCATAATCAATGCCGCCCACCTCCCTACTCATGACAAGCCGGAAGGTATTGTTCACGCTATCAATAACCTCTTTTCTGCTTCGGAAATTCATCGAAAGGTCGATCCGCCGCTTACGCCCGCTCTTTTGATACTGCAGGTATTTCTCCATAAAAAGCTCGGGGCGCGCAAGTCTGAAATGATAAATGCTCTGCTTTACGTCGCCCACCATGAAGCGATTGTAATGCCCGTCCTCCTCGCCGGAAACGGCGCGAAGCAGGTACTCCTGAACCAGATTGCTGTCCTGATACTCATCGATCAGGATCTCATGAAAATACTCGCGATACTGTCTTGCCACCTGCGTGGGAAGAATCTTGCCGTTCTCCCTGCGAAGCAGCACGTCAAGGGCAAAATGCTCCATGTCATTGAAATCGATCAGCTTCTTTTCCTGTTTCTTCTCGCGCATGCGGCGGTCAAATTCCAGGACCAGGTCAATGAGCGTGGCAGCTGCCGCGCTACAACCCTCGCTTCTCGCCAACTGCACGGAACTGGGAAGCACAAAGAATTGCTCTCTAAGATCCCCTAAGATTTTCTTGACCTCATCACGAAGATCCTTCGCCAAGTCACGCTTGTCCGCATCCACGGAATCATCCTTCTTGCTTGGGAGACGGCCAAACGTTATGCCTTCCAGGAGCGTGCCAATTTTCTCTAAAACGTCAACGCCTCGTGCTTCTTCGACGTCTTCGCTTTCGCCTGCATCTGGCTCTTGCGAAATCTCGTCCTGCTCGCCTGCATCAGCTTCTTGCGATATTTCGTCCTGCTCGGCTGCGTCAGCCTCCTGCATCTCCCGCAGCGCTTCCACGGCGTCCTCGAACTGCTCCTTATCAGCATCCAACAATTCCCCGTAAAAGTAAGGTCCGTCAGGCATCTGCGTCAGGCGGATGGCCTGGTCCAGCTTGTGGATGCAGCCGTCCAACACGCCCTCTGCGTAATGGAGAAAATAATCCCTTAGTTGTCCCGAAAGCAGAGCTTCCTTGTCCTCCGCCTGGTAGTCCTTCTTCCTTTCTTCGAGCCATTCCTCCGGCCAGGGAAAGCTGGCTGCGTATCGTGACAGATTGACGATCTGCTCCTCGAGAACCTTCTCCCGCCCTTTGGGGCAAAGGATCTCCACGCAGTCATGGAATTCCGGTTTGCCTTCCGCAAAGGCATCCTCCAAGAGCTCCGCAAGGGTTTCCTGCTGCAAAAGCTTGATCTCGCGCTCGTCCGCCACGCGAAATGCCGGATCCAAACCGATTTCGTTAAAATGATTTTTGATCAAAAACAGACAAAAGCTGTCGATGGTCGTGATCTGCGCATTGTGAAGGAGCGTCATCTGACGCTGCAGTCTCTCCGACCCGGGATTCTCCAGTAATCTGTCTCCAAGCTTATTCGCAATGCGTTCACGCATCTCCGCCGCTGCCGCGCTGGTGAAGGTCACGACCAAAAGACGGTCCGCATCCACGGGATGAGCCTCATCGCAGATTAGATTCACGATGCGCTCCGTGAGCACTGCCGTCTTTCCGCTTCCTGCCGCCGCGGAGACCAATATGTTGCAATCTCTCAGATCGATCGCTTCTTTTTGCTGGGGAGTAAATTCCACGCTCATGCGCACGTTCTCCTTATCACTCTGCAACTTTTGTCTTTGGCCTAGACCCGTTTTCCGTAGATCACGCAATCCAGAATTCTGGTACCCTCTTCGGTAATCATAACGTTTTCCCACTTGAAACGGTTTTCGGTAATCTCTGAAAAGATCCAGTAAGAGTTTTCCTCATCCAGAACCTTTCCCACTAACCTGTCATCTTCCTTCGTGAAGCACAGTCTCTTCATGCAATGATCACAGGTATAGACCACGTCATAATGATTCTCAAAGTGATTAAACATTCGCAGGGAGGATCCATACTCGCCGTCCGGCTGGGGCTGTTCCTCCTTAGTCGCCCGGGAGGGGAAGATGAAAATATCCTGTATTCCGGCTCCCTCAAGTACCCTTCGGAATATCCATTCCCCTTTCACGTGCCTCTTCTGACCATTCAATTCATCATAATAATCACAATCCCAATCACCAAGAAGCGGTGCAAACCAGTCATACTCATCCGGAATTTTGTCTGTCTTCTGAGATAATAATGCATCCACGAAACTGTCCATCTCAAACCTCCTCGTAACTTATGCCACAACTTTCTACCTGGAATGGATCTCGCTTCCGCCCCACTCAACCACGGTAAACCCTTTTCTCTCCATGGATGAGAGTTCCTGGTTTTGAAGCTTCACGGGTTTGTCGCTTCCATACCACGCCATATATACTCTGATCATCGCATCCGGCTTCGGACTTACGATCAATTTTGCGCTTTCCGCATAGGCCTCCGTCTGAAAACTGATCACGTTATAGTTGTTATTCTCCATCAGCGGTAACCAATATACAATAAATTCATTCGCTTCCCGTCTTGTTAAGCCCAGTTCGGAAAGCGCTTTTTCTAAGAATTCAGCCGTGTCGCATCCCTTCACGCAAAACCCTGCAGACATATCATATTCCACGGCGGATTTTCCTTCCCAATACAGGTAGTTGTAAGTCATTCCATCCGCATCCGTCAAGGTTCCGTCGGGCTCGGCGGTAACGTGCCACCCGTTCTGATACTTAGGATACGTCGTTGTTAATTCTCCATCGAGTTCCAAACGGACGAAAACTTCCGCAGTCTCCTCCGGATAAAGATAAATCACAGGCTTTCTATGCACGTCTTGTGATTTCTCCCATTGGCGGATCAAGAAAAAAATCACAACCAGAAGAATGAGTCCCGCAATCGCCGCTCCGCGGAGCCATCTCCAACGACGCCCCGCTTCCTTTTTCAGCTTTTTCTTTTCTTCCTTTTCTATTTCCAGACGAATTCTCTGTTCCTCTGTCAAATAGTATTCTTCATCCATTTCTCGCCCCCCTTTTCCCTTATGCCTTACTGTCTTATTTGCCTTTCCCAATCCCATCGCAGCATCCCACGCCGTTTTTTTGTCTCTCAGGCAAGTATTTTCCGCCTCTCTTACTTGCCTGGATTCCTCTTTTCCTTCTCAGGCAAGTAGTCTCCGGCTCTCTTACTTGCCTGGTTGCTTCTTTTGTCTCTCAGGCAAGTAGTCTCCGGCTCTCTTACTTGCCTGAATTCCTCTTTTCCTTCTTAGGCAAGTATTTTCCGCCTCTCTTACTTGCCTGGTTGCTTCTTTTGTCCCTCAGGCAAGTAGTCTCCGCCTCTCTTACTTGCCTGGTTGCTTCTTTTGTCTCTCAGGCAAGTATTCTCCGGCTCTCTTACTTGCCTGGATTCCTCTTTTCCTTCTCAGGCAAGTATTCTCCGGCTCTCTTACTTGCCTGAATTCCTCTTTTCCTTCTCAGGCAAGTAGTCTCCGCCTCTCTTACTTGCCTGGATTCCTCTTTTCCTTCTCAGGCAAGTATTTTCCGGCTCTCTTACTTGCTCGCGCTCCATTATTGCCTTTTGGGCAATGTAGATTTCCCTGAGGCTACGGCTGGATTTGTCATTTTCTGCCTTTCAGGGATAGGATTTCCAAACTCAAGGTTGGCGCGGTGCCCAGGGAACTCGCCTTCTGCTGGCTTTGCATCTTGCCTTCTACGGACTTTGCATCTTGCCTTCTACGGGCTTTGCATCTCGCCTTCTAGAGACTTTGCGTCGCGCCTTTTACGGGCTTTGCATCTCGTCTTCCATGAGTTTTAGGATTGTTTCCTTCGGAAGATCCTCTATCTTGCGGGTCTTGCAGCCGGGGATCCCGGGATCAAAACCGCAGACCTTCGCATAGGGACAATAGGTGCAGGCCTTTTCGTCCCCGCGCTCGTAGGGATTCAAAGCGACGTTGCCGTCCAGGATCTCTCGGCCGATGGCGCGTAGCTTATGATCCACGAAACTGGAGAGTTTCTCCATGCCTTCCCTGCTCATCACGCTGGACTTTGCCGTAAAGGTGCCATCCTTTTTCCGCTCCACGGGAATGGCATCTGATTTGCCCTCGAAGTCCCCGTCCAAAAGCTTAATCACGTCAGGATTCTCATTGACAATGCCCTTTGCCCGCAGCGCCCTCGTCAATTCCTGATCCAGTTCGTCCTCGGACAACTCCTGGGTACCTTCGATCACGGGATCCTCCACGTGATAATATAACAGCGCCGCCGGGATCACGTTCTTGTCCGGATGCCTTTTTTGTTCGCGACCTAACGCGGCATTTACGTATACCACAAGCTGCATCTGCAGGCCATGATACAATGCCACAAGATCAAATTTTTTGTCGCCAGATTTATAATCCATAACTTTGACATAAACGTTCCGGTCATCCTCCGCCACGTCCAGTCGGTCGATCCTTCCGTCCAGCCGCATCATCTCACGCCCTGGGGCATCGCCGCCAGCCTGTGGTACCTGTCCTGCATCATCTGCCCGTGGCACCGCACCTTCGCCGCCAGCCTGCGGTACCTGTCCTGCATCATCTGCCCGTGACACCGCACCTTCGTCACCTGCCTGCAGTATCTGACCTGCATCATCTGCCCGTGACACCGCACCTTCGTCGCCGGCCTGCGGCGCCGCGCCTCCCGCGGTCAGTTCCCGCCACGCACTTTCGTCTGCCTTACTTGACAGCTCCACCAGTTTGTGGAAATCAATCTCGTAAGCTGCGGGGGTAAAAATGCCTTTCTTTAATTGCTTCTGGAGCGTCATGACCGTGCGCAGCAAAATACGCTCCATGCGCTTCATCTGATATTCATTCCGATAGTTGGCCTTGAGAATGCTGCCGCCATACTGTGCGGCCTGCTCTTCCATAAGCTCCGCGACCACGCGGCCGGCGTATGCCTCGTCAAAGCTAAACCAGGTCTCATTTGCGGTCGCAAGACCCTTGGAAAACTTCTCCAAAACGTTATGATACAGGGAACCGAGATCCACGGCTTCCAAGCCAAATTCCTCCCGCTCTTTTAACGAAAGGCCGTACTGCAAAAAATGCCGGTATGCGCATGCCGAATAAGTCTCCAGGCGGCTCACGCTGTTTTGAAGGATCTGCCCGTACGTCATGCGGGCGATCTCACGAAGCAGATGCTTTTCGCGATAGCGCTGGAACGCGGCGCCAAGATAGCGGTCCCTCGTCTTTTGCTGCGACGGCTCGCCATATGCCGCGAACAGGGTATAAAACTCTTTCTCCCGCTCCTTGGCAAGAATCCCGCCCGCATAGTCGCGAAGGGCTCCCGCGAGAAGATCCCGCCCCTCCGCAGGCGTAAGGATCTGCTCCAACGCAGGAAGCATCTGCGGAAATTCCATCTTGAGTTTCGGGAACGTGCGCTTTACGGAGTCGATCAAATAGGCAGGACGTAAGGCCTTTCCGTCACTTCCCTGCCTGGAATACGTCAGATACAAAGCCTTCGTCGGCTTCGTCAAATTCAGGTAAAGATAGAATCTTTGGATGAACGCCTGCTGCCTTGGCGTGGGTGCCAGGGCATGCTGGGAATCCTTGAGAAATTCCCGCTCCACGTCGGAAATAATGCCGCCCTTGGAAGTGTTTCTCGGAATGTTGCCGTCATTGACGCCAAGGAAAAACAGCACCTTCACGGGCTTAAAACGGGTACGCTCCATGTCGCCCACCAGGATTCTGTCCACGCCCTGCGGAATGGTTCCCACCTGGATTTCCCCAAGGCCCGCGGACACAATGTCAGTAAACTCCTGAAGGGATACTTCCTCCTCGCCAAGGAGCTGATAGATCTGGTTTAACAGTTCCATGACCAGGCGGTAGATTTGGGAATATTCCTTTGCACGCACGGCGTCTCCCGCCTCTTCGAAGGCCTTCGCACGCTTCTTTAGTTCCTGCTCTGCATGGGCATTCACCAGGAAATCATAAAGTCTGTCCACATAGTTGCAGGCCTTGTCCCTTGCCCTTCCGGACAAGATTTCCACCTGCGCCGCAAACGCTTCCCGCGTCTGGTTCAGCGCCTCCAGCGGTCCTTCCTCTTCGGGGTTCTTCCGCATGGCCTTTGTCTTTCGCGCAAAGCGTTCAAAGTATGCCTTCTTCCCGCGAATGCCGAGCTCGATCACGTAATTCTCCAGCCGGTCGATCTCCGGAACCGGGATCCCCGACATGCCGCTTCTCAGATAATGGAACACGGCTTCATAGGAATAATTCTTGAGCGAGAGATTCAGTGCGCTTAACAAAAACTCCGTCAGCGGGTTTAAGGTAATGCTTCTCGTTCTGTCGATAAAGCAAGGGATGCCAAGGCGCTCAAACTCTGATTCCACAAAGGGAGCATAGTCCTCAAGGTCTCCCGTGATCATCACAAAATCGCGATAGGCAAGCTGCTCCTTCCGGATCAGGCGCTGAATTTCCAGCGCCGCCTGATGCACCTCCGCCGCAGGGTTCGTGGTCTCGAACAGACGAATTTCTCCCGTATTTTCTCCCGTATAGGTTCTTGCGTCATACCGGAATACGTGCTTGGCCAGGAAGGCTAATTCATGCATCTCCGCATGATTTTCCCCGTTCGCAGGGCTTACTGCGTTACCCATGCTTCGGCGGTTTCCTGCCGCATCCAAAAATACGTCTTCGCTGCGGTTTCTTGCGATGCCTGCCTCCTTCGCGGCGCGCTCGAGATCCGCCACGGTCTTTTGCGTCAGGTAGAAAAGCGCCTGCTCGCCGCTAAGCCGGTAGGGATCCGCTTCTTCGCCGCACGTAAGCGTCACTGCCACCTCCCGACCGATGAGCGCCAGCTCCTGCACCAGACGATACTGGATCGGCGTAAAGCCGGTATAGCCGTCGAGCAGGATCACGCTGTCCCTCACGATCTTGGATTCTTTCAGGTGGCGGCACAGCACGTCCAGCGTCTCTTCCGCCGTCACAAAATGATCCTTCACGTAATCCTGAAAGCTCTCATAGATCAGCTGCAAATCACGGAGCTTCCCCGCCAGGGCAGACTTGTCCCTGGAATACTCGATCAGGTCGCCGACGTCCTTGGGCGACAGGCCATATTGCATGAATTCCGATATGGCGCTCTTCACCTCGTGCACGTAGCCCTGCTTGTGCAGATATCCGCCAAGGACGGGAAGCCTGTCCGCGATCTGCGCCTGGACCTTTTGCAGCACCAGACTCTTTCCCGTGTCATCCAACACGGGGATCTCCCTGCAGTCCACTTCCTCCAGCACCCTGTGGCTAAGGCGTCCAAAGCTTAAAACGTCTATGTTTAAGATGCCGCCGCGGGGATGCATGGACGCCAGTTCCTTCTGCGTCTGCATGGTAAACTGATCCGGCACGATCACAAGGAATCTCTGCTCCGGTTCATTCAGGGAACGCTCAATGACGTCCTGATATGCAAATTTGCTTAATTTTCCATCTAAAGGACCAAAATAAAACCGAAGTGCCAATGTCTCTACCTCCGTCGTCGTCCGTCATATAGAAGATAGCACGGATCACGTCCGTAAAAACTCCCTCAAGGCCAGCCCCGCTTAACCTAAAAAGAGCCCCTTACCCCCGCTTAACGTTTCGCCGGTCTTTCTTTCGCATGGCATCAGGCAAGGTCAAGCTCTACGGGACAATGATCCGATCCCATCACCTGGGGATGGATCTTCGCCTCTTTAATTTGATCTTTCATTTTTTCCGAAACGACAAAATAGTCAATGCGCCATCCGACGTTCTTCGCGCGGGCGTTGCCCATGTAGGACCACCAGGAATAGGCATCCTTTGCCTCCGGATAGAGATAACGGAAGGAATCCACAAATCCATTCGCCAAGACCTTCGTAAAGCAGTTTCTCTCCTCATCGGTGAAGCCTGCGTTCTTGTGATTGGTCTTGGGGTTCTTTAGGTCGATCTCCTGATGGGCCACGTTCAGGTCCCCGCAGTAGATCACGGGCTTCTTTGCATCCAATCCCTTCACGTAATTCAGGAATGCTTCTTCCCACTGCATGCGGTAATCCAGACGCGTCAATTCCCTCTGGGAATTGGGCACGTATACCACGATGACGTAGTATTTCTCAAATTCTGCCGTGATGACGCGGCCCTCCTGATCATGCTCGGGAACGCCAATGCCATAGGTCACGCTGGCGGGCTCCTTTTTCGTAAACAGTGCCGTACCGGAATAACCCTTCTTCTCCGCATAGTTCCAGTACTGATGATAACCGGGGAGCTCTAAGTCATGTTGCCCTGCCTGGAGCTTCGTCTCCTGCAGGCAAAACACGTCCGCATCCGCCTCATTGAAATAATCCAAAAATCCCTTTTGCAGACACGCCCGAAGGCCATTTACGTTCCATGAGATCAGTTTCATTTGTATTCTCCTTTTTCTTTCCGTATTTTTTTCATCCATTCATGCAGTCTCGCATATGCTTTTACGTTATGATCGGCGTTCGACGGATCATTATGCAAGTTTTTTCTCACGTTTCCCGCCATCTGCCGCTTCCTTTGCGTCTCCCCTTGGGATCATGACGGACAGCGAAAATTCCCCTTCCGCTGACTGGGCCTTTATCATGCCGTCATATTTCTCCACGTGTCTTTGAACGTTATAAAGGCCAAAGCCATGGGATTCCGTATCCTTTTTGGAGGTATAGCCCTCCAGGGACAGGAGTTTTTCCACGTCCACTTTTCCCTGAGCGGAATTTGTGACCTTGATCACCAAAAACTGTGGCGTTCTCTTGATCTCCATGGAAATCTTAGGTGCTACCGTCCCCTGCTCCTTTATGACTTTACTTGCGGCTTCCATCGCATTATCCAGCGCGTTGGCAAAAACTCCGCATACGTCCATGGCCTTCATGCCAAGCCCGCCGTCCGCGACGCCTTCCAGCGTAAAAGCAATGCCAAGCTCCTCCATTTTTTCGGCCTTCATCGAAACAATGCAATCGAGCATTTCATCTCCCGTAACGTATTGCGGCGAAAGGTTTTGAACGTTTCCAAGCATCTCCTCCAGCTGTTGCTTGGCCTCCTTCCCCTTTCCATTCTCCAGAAGCATGGTCGCAAGGGATAACTGATTGATGACGTCATGTCGGAAAGCCTTGGTTTGCGTCTGCGTTTCCTTATATCTTTCTATGTATTCCAGCTCTGCCTCCAGATAACGCTCCTGAAATTCATTACGCTCCTTGAGGTACCGTTTGGAGGCACTCATAACCAAAAGGACGGGGACTACAAAACCAAGCAACGGAATCACCAAACCAATCAGAAAACAGACGATTTTATATTGCTCTGACACGTTTTCCTCATCCATCACAAAAGGAAACCACGCAGCGTATATTACTATCAACAGCCAGGCGACAAAAAAGATACGGTGCCTGACCCTTATCACGTAGCATTGTTTTTTTCTGTAATAGAAGAAATATAAAAATGCCGTCAGCAAAATGCTAAAACAAAACTGGAACACGCACTGAACTTTTTTCATTCTGGCATAATCCTCTCCATAGCCGGCAAGGATTTCTTCTACGGCGCCATACCGTCCTCCACTGAGATACACGTAAGCAAAGGTGGCAATGATTCCAAGATATAAGCGGTAAGCATAGAAACAGATTGCCGCTTCCGCTGCCCGAATAATTTTCTTCTCCTGATATGCAACGTAATAAAAGCAGAAGGCAAAGATCATATAGAAAAGCAGAATCAGTTTTGCCCTCAGATTTTCCATCTGAGCCATGCGATTCACCAGTTCCTCTGTTGCCATCCCTGTTTCATACGCGTTTTTTATTTCAGGAACGTTCATTGCGACAAGATGCGTAATAAAAAAAACGTTTGCCGCAAGCACCATGGCGCCGCAGCTAATCAGGATCATTTTCCGCGTGATCACAATGCGTCTTCCCAAAAAGCAAGCCGCGACCATCGCAATGACCAGCATTCCCGCCAAGAGCTCCAAACAGGAAAGCATTGTAAGAAGATAATATAGTTTCCCTGCCGCCATCATAACTCATTCTCCCCCTTTAAGTTTCCTTTTTCCACGTTCTCCCGGATAATGGCGTCCGTCACTTCATAAAGCCTTTCAGAACCTAGCTTTGTCCCACGCTGGCGTCCGTAGACCTGGGCGGCTGACACGCCGTGAGCCTTCCAGTCATCACCGTTATTACTGTTGTTTAGGAGGAGGGGCTGCAGATTGTCCATCGCCCTGACAAACCTTGCTTCCGGCGTTCGAAGCTCCTCAAAGTCGTCGAAAAGTTTCATCAGCTCTGCCTTTTGGTCTTCCGGCAGCATGGAAAAAATACGCTCCTTTGCGGCATCCTCACGTCCCTTCTGATTCTTCTTTGCTTCCTCGTCATAGGCATACGTATCACCCGCGTCGATTTCCACAAGATCATGGATCAGACACGTCAGCATCACCTTCGCAAGATCCACCTCTTCGTTGGAATACTCGCGGAGTAGCCAAGCCATGATCGCCATGTGCCAGGCATGCTCCGCGTCATTTTCCTTGCGGCCGTGGCCGGAAAGACTCGTCTGACGGAAAATGTTTTTTTCCTTATCGATCTCCAGTGAAAATTCCAATTGTTTTCGCAGTCGTTCTTCCATGGCTGATCCCTCCGGTTTCCTTTCAGAAAACTATAAAAATGGGGGTACGTGATCACGTTCCAACCCTGTAAACATTATACAAAATAACGGTTGCCATGACAAGGGAAACCATGCGGCTACGGGTAATTTAGCAAAAAAGAGGCCTGCCCGTTCAAGGCAGACCTCTCGTCGCGTCACGTTATTTGAATTCAAAGAATTTTGTGTCCAATTCAGGATAAATGCGTTTCAGGGAAATGGGCAGGCCGGCCTTATTTAGGAAGCCATGCTTGCTCCTGGCAACGGCCCTGTCTTCGCCAGTTTCCTTGTCGTAGATCCGGTAAGCGATCTCCATGCCAAGGCTGTCATAGGACAAAAGCTTTGTCTCGATGAGCACGGTCTCGTCAAATTTCACCGCGCTGCGGTACTCAATGGAAAGTGAGAGCACGGGAGAAATGATCTCCAGCTCTTCCATCTGCTTATAGCCAAGACCGAGCTGATCCAACAGATCCATGCGCGCCTCTTCCATCCACTTTACGTAATTGGCGTGATGAATGATCCCCTGCGGATCCGTCTCGTGATACTGTGTCTGATGCTCATAGGGCTTGATCTTAACCTTCTTGGGATCTTGTGACTTATGTACCTGAATCTCGTTTTTTGCCATGCCATAACCTCCTTACGCCTGATGGTCAAGTCTGATGCTTACTCTTATTTTACTATAATCTTCGCGTCACTTCAATGTCGTCATGCCGTTTTCCTCGAGATGTCCCGGATCTGTCTGAGAAGCTCTTTTTCCTTTTCCGAAACCGTCTTGGGCACGCTGATCTCCAGCGTCACGTACTCATCACCGGTTTCGCCCTGCCCTTTCGCAGAGGGAATCCCCTTACCGCGAAGGCGCATCTTCGTGCCGGACTGACTTCCGGCAGGCACCTTGCACTTCACCTTGCCGTACAGGGTACGGAACTCCGCCTCGCCGCCCAGAATGGCCGTCGTATAAGGCACCTTCTCCGTGACGTACACGTCCTTTCCCTGTCTGGTAAAGACTTGGTCCGCCAGCACGTGGATCTTGATGAGAAGATCTCCCCTTCTGCCATTTCGGCCCAAGTTTCCCTTTCCCGCAAGGCGGATGGACTGGCCCTCCTCTATGCCGGCAGGAATCTTCACCGCAAGCGCGGGACCGCCGTCAGCGCCAAGGGAAATCACTTTCTCACATCCAAACGCAGCCTCGCGCAGGGTGATGGCGATCTCGCCTAGAAGGTCATTGCTCCCGGGCGCTTCATAGACGTAATCCTCTTCGCTTCCCGCGCCAAAGCCAAAACCGCCGTGACGGAAGAAGGAACCAAAGATATCCTCGTCGTCACCGAATCCATTGCTGCTGAAACTCCAGGTAGCCCCACCGTCATTTGACTGCCAGCCTCCCCCGCCTTGCGCCGGATTCTTCCTTCCGCCTTGTCTGCCGCAATAATATTGACGGTATCGCTCCTGCTCCTTTGCAAAGGCCTCGGGATCATTCCCCATGCTCCCGTCAAACGCGGCATGCCCATACTTGTCATAAAGCCTTTTCTTTTCCGCATCCGACAGAACGTTATAAGCCTCCGTGATCTCCTTGAACAGCGCTTCCGCCTTTTTGTCATTGGGGTTGGAGTCAGGATGCCATTTCTTCGCAAGCTTTCTGTAGGCACTCTTGATCTCCTGATCCTTCGCGTCTTTACGGATGCCAAGCACGTCATAATAATCTCTTTTTGCCATGAAATCTCACTCCTTTCTCCATTTCTTTTTCCCACCGCCATAATTTGCGATCATAACCGCAATGCTTCACCGCGCGTCCATTTGCCACGTCCTCCCGCGGCGGCCGATTTGAAAAGAGCTCATCGCACGCTTTTCGCGGCAACAAGCTCTTTCTGACTCGCCTCTTTGTGCTTAAACAATTGCCTTTGCCTGCTTAAGCCTGGTATCTTCTAACGCATCTCACGCCTTTGCTTCGGTATCCTCAGCCGCCTCTGCCTCCGGCTCATTGCTCTTCGGTGCAATTACGTTTGCCACGACGCTGTCCATGTGGGTCGTGATCTCGATCTTGTCATTCTTTGCGATCTCGAGATCGGAAACCTTGATGACGTCGCCAACCTTCCATCCGGTACAATCCAGATCGATCCTCTCCACCAAATTCTCGGGCGTTGCCTTATAAGCAAGCTCTTCCAGCATCTGCTCCAAAATGCCGCCCATTACTTTCTCTTTGTTGTGAAGAACGATCTCTGCCACGGAATGAACCTTCTCACCCTTGACGAGTGCCTGGAAATCCATCTCCAAAAGCTGACGCTTCATGGCGTCATAGTCTACTTCCTTCAAAAGAACGTCGTACTTCTTGCCCTCCAGCTCAACAAACAGCTGGCTGCCCTTGAAGCACTCGCGGTGAATCCTCTCGGCTTCCTTCTTCTCGATGACGATGGGAACGGAACCGTTCAGTTCCTTGCCAAAAAGGGTACCCGTTACAAAGCCTTCCCTTCTGAGCTGTTTTGCCTTCTTTGCCATGTCTCTTTTTTGCACTGTTAAAGTATTCATTTGACTTTTCCTCCTACGAATGCATTATTTTGAGAACAGGGACGTTTGCGGAACGTCGCGTGCCAGGCGTTTCGTTTCTCTTGTTCTACTTGTGTTATAACACCACTAGCACGAATCGTCAAGAGGAAAACGTAAATTTTCATAAAAAAGCTTCCATAATCTTTTTACGATTACGGAAGCCTTCACCGCCGGAAACGGATCACAGTGCCATGCGGAATACGGCAAGCACGTCCTCATACGCCAGGGGCTTATATCCGATCAGGGTTCTTGTTTTTTCACGACTGCAGCGTAAAGCCAAAGTCTCTAAATCCTCTTCCTTTACGCCAAGCTCACTCAGGGACGTAGGCATGCCGATCTTGCGATAATACTCCTCCTGCAGGTCGATTGCCTTTAAGACGGTCTTTTCCGGATGCTCAAAATCAATGGCAACGTCCCATACGTTCTGCGCCCATTGCAGGAATCTTGGCACGTTTGCCTGATAAACGTATCTCGCCCAGCTGCACCAGAGCGCAGCAAGTCCCGCGCCGTGCGCAACCTTCGGGTACATGCCGGAAACCTCGTGCTCCAGCTGGTGCACCACAAGCTGGAACTGGCGTCCACACTGCGTCAGGCCATTGTGTGCCAGGGAGGACGCCCATGCCATGTTTGCACGCGCCGCGTAATCCGTGGGATTTTTGATGCAATCCGCGCCCGCCTTGATGGTGCTCTTCATCACTGCCTCCGCAATGGCATCCGTGAGATAGGTATCCTCACCGGGGCAAAAATACCGTTCCATCGTGTGCATGGCAATGTCTACGGCGCCGCAGGCCGTCTGATAGGCATCCACGGTGTAGGTCAGCTCCGGATTCTCAATGGCAAAGTTCATGCGGTTCATGGGGCTTCCGTAGCCGCGCTTCGTCCCAGTCTCCTCGTCTGTGATGACGCAGGAATTCGACATCTCGGAGCCTGCTGCCGCAAGGGTCAAAATGCATCCCTTGGGAAGCGTTTTCTTGGGCTGTGCCTTGCCCATGGAGAAATCCCAGACGTCCACTTCCGGATTTGCCACGCCGTTCGCAATGTCCTTTGCGGAATCCATGACGGAACCTCCGCCCACCGCCAAAATGAAGTCTACGCCCTCTTTTTGACAGAGCTCTATTCCCTTTCTCACCATTTTGATCTCGGGGTTTGGCTGTACGCCGCCAAGCAGCACGTACTCGATCCCCTCAGCCTTTAAGCATTCCTCCACCCGGCCGATAAGTCCGCTCCTGACCGCGCTTCCGCCGCCATAGTGGATCAGAACCTTCCTTCCGCCATATTCCTTGATGATCTCACCAACCTTTAACTCCTGATCCTTTCCAAAGTACACCCTCGTCGGGACGTCATAGATAAAATTTTCCATGTTTTTCCTCCTAATCAAAATCTGCTTTGAGGAAAGTATAGCACATTCCCCAAAGCAGATACAAGTTGATAACGTGTCAATAGACACGTCCCCGTGACACGCAAGTTGATAACGTGCCAACAGACACGTCCCCGTGACACGTGGGTGGTTCGTTATTCGGAGGGGTGAGGCGGTTTGCGCCAGACGGTGGTCACCTTAAACAGGTCGCCGTCAATCTCAAGGTCAAATTTGCCGCCCTGGATCTCGGTAAAGCTTCTCGCAATGGCAAGGCCAAGGCCGCTTCCCTCAACGCTTCCGCGTGACGCGTCGCCGCGGACAAATCGCTCCGTCAGTTCCTCCGCAGGCACGTAGAGCTCCGCTTCCGTAATGTTTTTGATCGTGACGATCACGCGCTCCCCTTCCTCCGACATTGTTACGTAAACCCTGGTCCCGCTCATGGCATACTTCGCAACGTTATGAAGAAGATTTTCGTAAATGCGATAGGTCTTTTCGCTGTCAAGCCGCAGAATGATCTTTTCTTCCGGCATGGACAGTCTTGTCGTCAGGTTCTTTTCCTCCAGCTTATCCTCCACCTCATAGAAGCATTGCTTGATCAGGTTTGCCAGATCACAATTCTGAAGGTTTAACTGCACGTTGCCGGAGTTTGCCTTGCTGACCTCAAACAGATCCTCAATCAGGCGTTTTAAGCGCAGGGACTTTTTGTCCAGGGTGTCCACGTAGCTTCTAAGCTGCTCCTCCGTCAGGTTCTTGTCCTTTAGGAGATTTACGTAGGTAATGATTGCCGTCAGTGGCGTCTTTAAGTCGTGAGAGACGTTGGTGATCAGTTCATTTTTCATCTTATGGCTCTTGACCTCTTCCTGCACCGCCTTGTCAAAACCGTTTCTGATCAATACCAAGTCATCCTTTACCGGTTCAAACAGGCCAAGACTCTTCTCCGGCTCGTACTTCAGGTTGCCGTCTGCCATCTCCTTTGTCATGCGTTGCAATTCCTGATAATCCTTTTGCACCGCAACGATATACTGCATCACCAGGAAATACAGGCAAATAGAGTATAGCACGACGCCAATGATTCCAAAAAACCAAACCGCGCAAAAGACAGACACGACAATGGCATTGATGATGACCAGCCGCAAAATCTTTCCGCGCAGGTTCATGCCAAGATTCAGGTGCCGGTATTCCTCAAAGAGCTTCTTTACGTGCTTGTGGATTGCGCGACAGGCAATGCCCAGCAGAAACCTCTCTCTGAAATACTTTCGGAAACCCAAGATACTGATTTCACCGATGCATCCTCCCACGTACCATGCCACCAAGAGATAAAAGAACACGAACATAATGAGGGAAACATAGTCGCGCTCATATTGCAGGTACAGGTTCGTCATCCACGCGTGCAGGATTACGTATCCGCTGTACAGGAGCATGCCCATTGCGACGACAAGCTCTATTGGGGCCCGCACAAGCTCACGCTTTGCACGTTTTTCTTCCTGTCTGGGATTCAGATAAAATGCGCCGCAGAAAAAGGCACAGGCCAGGATCGCGATCGCCCATACTCTCACGGACAAACTGCCAAACAGATTATATATCATGGTCCATTCATTATTTCCGTAGTTGATCTCGTTGGAAATCTTGTATTTTGACCAGGTAATGCCAATGATGATGCTGCAATTGATGGGGGTTTTCACCTTGCAGGCCTTATCGATTGCTTCCCTAAGGAGCGTATTCTCCTCCAGAGGATTCAAAGATGCTCCAAGGACGGCATACATATTTTCATGAAGGACGCTGTTAACGTTCTTCCGCATAGACTCCACGTCGCTTGCGTAAAGGTTGCGGTCAGCAATCATCGGAACGCCGTGCTCGTCATAATCCACTTGGAACATGTACGCATATTTCGTCAGATCGATCCCTCCGGGCTCGCGAATCTGCGTATTCGTCAAACACTGCGACGGATTGGCCTTGTCTATGATCCAGTAATCACAGTTCTTGTTAAACTCGGCAAACCGAGCCGTTTGGAGCGTAAAAAGATAATTTTCCACAGTATCCCTAACGGTTCGAACCACGTATTCATACCGCTGCTGCCAATCCTGTTTTTCTTCCTCCGTCAGGTCACTTGGCAGGTTTAGGGGCGGGACGTCGCCAAAGAGCAGATCCTGATAGCGTAGAATAGGCTCTTTTCCTTCGCGCGCAAGCTTATTGTCACACAGTTCCTTGTAAAAAACGTAATGATAGGCAAAGAACTCCCGAAGCTTTTCAATGCTCGGCGTAGCTGCGCCTTCCGCCTCTATGGTCTCTCCGTCGGCGCTGGTAACAATAACGTATTCATCATCTATGTTCTGGGAAGTACTTGACACGTACACGCTGCTAACGGAACCATAATTTTTCTCCAGATATCTTACGTAGGCGTGACAGGCTCCCGTCGCTACTCCCGTCAGGATCAGGGCAGTCAAGATGCCAACTAATGCAGTTTTCCAGTTCCAGAATCGTTTCATGCCCTATTGCTTCTCCATCTTATAGCCTACGCCCCAAACCACCTTCAGGTAGCGGGGATTCTTGGGATCCACTTCAATTTTCTCGCGGATGTTGCGCACGTGCACCATAATGGTGTCCGTGTTGACCGCCTTCTCATTCCACACGCGCTCATAAATCTCGTCAGCGGAAAACACTCTGCCGGGATTCTTCATCAAAAGCTGAACAATGCGGAATTCCATGGGCGTCAGCTTCACGGGCTCGCCGTCCACCGACAGCTGTACCGTCTCTTCGTTGAGTTCCAGGCCGCCAAGACGAAAGACCTTCTCGTCCTCTTTCGTCTCCTCCTCGTTCGTCACCTGCAGATATTTTTCATAACGGCGCAAATGAGAATTGATTCTGGCCATGAGCTCCAAGGGCGTAAAGGGTTTCGTCACGTAATCGTCCGCCCCCATGTTCAATCCCACGACCTTGTCCACCTCTTCCGACTTGGCGGAGAGCATCAGCACGGGAAATTCATAGCCCTTTGACCGAAGCTTGATCAGCATGGTGACGCCGTCCATCACGGGCATCATGATGTCCAATACGGCCAGGTGGATTTCTTGGCTTTCCACGATCTTTAAGCCTTCCAGACCATTTGCCGCCTTGTATACCTCGTAGCCCTGATTTCTCAAAAAAATCTCTATCCCGTCGCGTATTTCCTTGTCATCCTCTACGATCAAAATGCTAAATTTTTTATCCATGGTAATCTTCCCCACCTTTCCTTTTCCCATTATAACGCAAAATCCTAAGATTCCACACAGAAAAAAGAAAAAAATTTCTAAAGAAAAAAGGGCGTGCATTTCGCACGCCCTATGAAAAGACCAGTTATCAGATTATTGACCGTTAACGCCGGAGAGGATGCCCATCATGCCAAAGTATAAGGTCATGATAAAGTCATCAGCGCCAACTTCTTCTGCGGAAGCATAATTAGCGGGAAGTTCAATCTTGTCGCAGGGAAGAATGTATGCAACAACATCCTGACCTCCCTCGGAAGCCTTGAGCATCTCCCACTCCTTGGTTGCAACGTTAACGTAAAGTTTAACCTCTTCGGAATCTGCGGGCTGCAGTACGTCATAGGTTACGCCGTCAATGGTCTCCTGTCCCAGATTGTTCAGGGAAAGATTTCCATCTTCACCTATGTTTACGAGGCCGCCTGCAAGGTTTAACTGATCCGCAGTCTCCGGATCCATCTCAGAGGTTCTCTGAGCTACGGGATCCTCGCCAACAACGCTGAACTCAACGTATGCGGTCTTATCCTTCATGAAATACGCGGACATCTCATTATTCTTTCCTGCTTCCGCGCTGGGAACGGACATGTAAATGTAATTGCATCCGTCATTGTTTCCAACCGTCATGTTAATGGCAACCGTCTGACCGTTTACCTCTTCATCCATGTCGACGGTAAGCTTCTTTCCGTCCATGGAGAAGTTCTTGAAGTACTCCTCGTATCCGGTTGCGCTGCCGGAAGATTCCTTACCAGATGCCTGAGAGCTCTCCTCGGTGCTTGCGTCAGTGCTTGCGACGGAGCTGTCCTCAGTACTCTCTTCAACACTTTCGTTTACGGTGCTCTCCTTTTCAGCAGAAGCCTCGCTGCTCTTCTCCTCTACGGAGCTCTCCTGCTGCTTATCGTCAGCCGTAGACTCGGTAGCCTTGTCTCCACATCCTGCAAGCATGGCGCCCATCAGAAGCAGGGCAAGTCCCTTAGTTACAAAACTCATCTTCTTCATTTCTTTTTCATCCTTTCTCCCTTGTGTTATTTGCACAAGTTCATAAAATATGCCGTTTCATGAACGCACAACGGAATTATAATACAAACTCATGCCCTTGAAAAGTGACTTTTTACATGGAAAGTTTCCGTAAAAATGCTTTTTTCTTATGAAAGTTTTCCATATACGTACTTATTATAGTGTCATTTTGTCACAAACGTAAGAAAGAATGCCGCACTTTGAGCATGCATAAAGGGGCATATCCTGCACGATATGCCCCTTGGTTTTTTGATACGTTAATCTATAATGTTTTTCACGCCCATAATGGTGCTGTAGAGTGCCTTCTGGGTGCAGATGCCCTTGCGGCTGTTGGCCGCGTGGACGATCATTCCGTCCCCTATGTAGATGGCCACGTGCGTACAGCTCTTTCCGCCGTTGGAGCTGTAGCAGATTACGTCACCCTTTTGGATCTCGCTGTAATCAATGCTTCTTCCTGCAGAGGATAACTGGCTTGCCGGCGTTCTCCCAAGGGAATAACCGTATTCCGCATAGATCAGCTTGGTAAAGCCGGAGCAATCCGTTCCGTCCGTCAGGCTGTTTCCGCCATTGACGTAAGGATTTCCGACAAACTGCAATGCGTATTCCACAAGGGAATCACGAAGTTCCTGATTCGTGGAATAATCAGCCGCGGGAGTGATCTCCTGGGTTGTCGCCTGGGCCGCGTCTGCGCCTGCCTGTCCGACGTCACCGCCTGCAGCTGCCTGGGCCGCTTCCGCTGCCGCCCTTTCCTGCATGGCCTTGATCTCCGCCGCCTTGGCCTCCTCCTGGCGCTTACGCTCTTCCAGAGCCTTCTGGCGGGCGATCTCAGCCTTTTCTTCCTCAATGGAGATGGCGTAGGTAAACTCTTCCGTTACGTCGGCATATTCCGCGGACACGTAACCCGTCTGCCCCTCGGAGTATTCCACCTTCAGCCAGTCGCCAAGGTTCTCGACGATCTTCGCCTTTTCGCCCTGATTCAGGTAACCGATCCGCTTGGACTCCGTCGTGGCTTCCTTTCGCACGTTCAGCCTCGTCGCCTTGATCACGGCATATCTGGTCACGTAATCTTCGATGACCTCGGCCGCGTCATTCCCGTAGATAAAATACTCTGCCTTTATGTATCCTTCCACGCTGCCGCTGGTCACGTGAAACCAGTCATTTTCTTCGCCGGCCGTCTCAATGACGTGCGCCACGGCGCCATTATAAATTTTTCCGAGAATCTTGCCATCCGTGCTGGGCAGGTCCCGGACGTTGACGTACTTGTCCACGTTGGCAATGGCGAGATCCGCATACTCGCTTTCCTGCTCCTGGGCCATCTTTTCCAAAGCGATCTTGGCCTCTGCCAAAAGATCCTCTCTCGTAAAGTGAGCGCCCGTAAGGTCTCCCTGCATGGGATCCAGGTTGAGGCCAACCTGAATGGCTGCCTGCGCCTTCGCCGGCACCGCAAACAATACGGCCGCCGCGGCCATGCTTCCCAACAGTATGCGCATTCCGTAATATCCGTTGTATTTTTTCATGCTATTCCCCAAGTATTCTAAATTATTGCAATTGTTAAATAAATTTGTAACAATTTTGTAACATTCTGCGTATGTTTATTGTAGTGGGAAGTAGGCTTAACGTCAACGAAAAGTTCAAATATTTACCAAGTTGGTCAAAATTCTGCGGTTTCATCCAGTTTTTACGCACCTTGGGGATCAGGTTCTTTATGCGATCTGCTTTACGGCGATGCAGATTTCCTGAAGGATAAGGTACGGAAAGCTTTTCGCCATCTCTTTGCGCACGACGTTCTTCGCCTTGCGCTTAAAGTCTGCAAGCTTAATATCCGGAGCAAAGTGAGACTCTTTCAAAGCCGTTTCAATCTCGCCCAAGGTCTTTTTCAGGAGCCCGTAATTGGGGTATGCATCCTCATAGCGCAACTCCACGTAAACCCTATATACGTCGCGGCCGTTGAAGGATTGGAGAAAGGAGGGCATGCGGAAAAACTTGTCCGTCACGACGTGATCCAACCGGTCCCATTCTTCCTCCGCAAGGTCAAAATCCATCTCCGAAAGAGATTCCAAGTTTTCAACCGGGAACTCGATCTTCACCTCGCTGGCCTTTTTTGTTTTTGGCTTTAGCAGCTTATCATCCTCGTTATGATATAGCAGGTCATTGATCGTGAGGGTACCCGAATCCACCAAGGCTTTTGCATCCTTCCTTAGGAAGATCTTCATGATCAGGGAATAGGTGAGCCAAACGATCATAACGATCAGGATGCCGGTCATGATCCCAAAAGAGCGCGATGCAGCCTCCGTCTTACGGAAAAGCTTCTCAACAAGCCCCAGGCGAAGCAACGTGAATGCGATCATGCCGCCAACCACAAGCAAAAGCAACATGCCGTCGTTTGACAGCATGAAACGATATTTCAGTTTTGATTTTAGACGACGCCTCGCCATGTCATAAAGGAGTTCTTGCTCTTTTTTACGGCTCTTTTCCTGTAATTCCCGAAGCTCCTCCTCTTCCATGCGGAGTTCCTCGATAGATTTTTCCCTGTGATCCTCGTATGGCTCCATATCCCTCTCCTATGCCGTCAGAATGCGTTCATCCATTCCAGCATGACTTTGTCTGCCTGTTTCTGATCCTGTTCCTTATAGTGCAAAAACAACTGGTAGATCACGTTGTTTTCCTGCCAAAAAACTTGTTGCGAGAGCCAACCGCTCTCAAAACCCGTCGCGTTCAAAACATAAAATTCCCTACCGTTTTCCGTCTGCATGCGACTCGTAAAATCCACGCCATCCCATGCGATGCCCCTGATCCCGGAATCCGCCGTATCATATTCCGTGGAAAGCGATGCCGTTGAAGTATAGCTTAAGGTGCTCTTCGTCTTATCTGTCTGATACTCGGCTTCCAGACGGATCGAAACCAGTTTTACTTCCAGATCTGACTCCCCTTCGCCGGCAACGACGTAGTGCTCTCCGCCCGGCAAAGTCCCTTCCATGGCCGCGCCATCCATTGCTTCCATTTTCCCGGCGGGATTCCCCATGGCTTCCACGTAAACCTGGTCAGGCACGGCGGAAAGCTGAGGAAAGTTTATTTTGTCATATCCGATATATGCCTTGGCATCTTCCACCGTAGCAAATGGAAGCTGCCTCCACCCCGCATACGTACTGCTATAGATTGCGTCGTGCTTTTTAAACCTTTCTTTCATTTCCTCCGTCAGCTTCACGACGTCGCCCTTGATCTCCGACATGGGAATCCGGATGTCCCCCGAAACAGAAAAAGTATATGCAGAATTCGTCCTGTCCGTGGGCTTTTCCTTTTCCGTCTCCAGCGTTCCGCCGGAACTCAGCACGGCATAAGTCGTCAAGCCGCCAATCATAAGCACGACACACGCAGCAAGGGGCAGCGCCCACTTTCTCCAGGCTCCGGTTGGTTTTGATATCACTTTGTTTCTCAGTTCTGCCACTTCCGACAGCATTTCTTCATTTACGTTGCCGATGGCATCCGTCAGGCGGTCCCTGACAATCTGTTTTTGATCCTTCTGCTCCTGCATCATAGAGTAAAGCCCTCCTTTTCCAGAAAACCCTTCAGTTTCTTTCGCGTGCGAAACAACGTGCTCTTAGCTTTGGCTTCTTTCATCCCGCAGTAAGCTGCAACCTCCTTCAAGGGATCGCAGTAGTAATATCTGCCAAGGAATAGGTTCCGTTCCTTTGCCGGTAAGTCTTTTAAGAACCTGCCGATGGCCTGCTCCAGCAAGGTGCCGTCCAGCTCCTGCTCGGGGGTATGGTAATCTGAAAGGACTTCGTCCAACTCCTCCAGCGACAGGGCATATTCTGACCCTTTTCGCTTTTCCCTGTTTTGTCTGCGCCACAGGTCAATGGCCGTTTGGCGCATGATCTTGCCAAGATAAGCGGACAGCCTCTCCGGACGATTGGGCGGCATGGAATTCCAGGCTGCAAGGTACGTGTCATTTGCGCACTCCTTTGCATCCTCTTCGTTTCCAAGAATTTGCATGGCGATCTTCATAAGATACGCATGAAACTGCGTCTTCGTCTCCTCGATCGCGTTTTCACTTCTTTTCCAATATAATTCCACGATTTCCGCGTCCTTCACGTTCCACCTCCGATTTTAAGTTTCGCACGTCCTCCTTTACTCTATACCCGTCAAAAATCTCTTCCGGTTTTATTTTGGTGTTAATTTTCTTCTAAAAATTCATATTTTAACAATGTCAGGCCCTTCGCCGGTGCCGTCGGACCTGCCGCGCTTCTGTCCTTTTTCTCAAGGATCTCCGCCACTTTCTCCGGCTCCCACCTTCCGTAGCTGACCTCTAACAATGTCCCAACAATGATGCGAACCATGTTATAGAGAAACCCGTTGCCCGTCACGCGGATCGCCAGCTCCGCCAGGTTTTGGTCAAGGGGCCACGTCTGCTGACAGGTATTTGGATTTGGACCACCGGGCCACATCTGCTGACAAGTTTGGGACAGATTTATAATTTGAATGGAGTAGATGGTGCGGACCGTGGATTCGACTTGGGCGTTTTCCTGACAAAAGCTCTTGAAATCGTGCTCGCCAACCAGGAAGGCAGCCGCGCGGCGCATGGCTTCAACGTCTAACGGACGATAGACGTGATGACAATACAGGCGCTTTACGGGAGGCAGAATCTCCCCCAGATAAATCCGATATTCATAGGTTTTGCGGCTTGCGCACTTCCGGGGATGCCAGTCCGCGGGAACTTCCTCTGACTGCATCACTCGTATGTCCTCAGGAAGCCTGGCGTTTATGGCATACCGTACCTTTTGTGCGGGGATCGGGCTGTCCACGTCATAGACGGCAACGTTTCCGAGTGCATGCACGCCAGCATCCGTACGGCTCGCGCCGATCACGTGAATCTCCTGACCGTGTAGTTCCGTAAGTGCACGGTTTAACTCACTTTCAATGGTAATGCCATTGCTTTGGATCTGCCAGCCGTGATAATTCGTTCCGTCATAAGAAACCCAAAGGCGGATCCGCCGTTTAGGCCGTTTTTTGATTTTTACGGTAATCTGCATTTTCTCATCCGGCAGATCCTCCTGCGCAGACATTTGGAAATAAGGCGTCCCGTCCTTTCTGAAATGTACGCGGCGAATGCCGTCGCAACGCAGACTCTCATGCAATCCCGTCTCCGCGTGGTACGCGATCATCAGGTCTTCGCCAAGAGTGAAGAAGGAATTGTGACCGGGACCGTATTCATGATCCACGGAGCGGAACGTAAGAACCGGCGTGCCGGACTTTTTCCAGGACGAAGGTTGCAAAAGGTCTGCATCCTCGTCGGCCGTCAGAAGTCCAAGTGCATAGGTATAACCATTCGCCGAACCGCCAGAATAGGTCACGTAGACTCTGCCATCCTTCTGAAATGCATATGGACCTTCGTTATTGATGGTACCGGCCACGTTTTCCCAACCGTACAGGGGCCTTGTAAGGAGAACGGGATCACTTGTCAGCATCCACGGCCTTCTTTCGTCCGTAGTTGCGATAAAAATCATGGAGCCGGAATCGAGCGGCGTGCCGATGCCCTCCCGATAGGACCAAAGGACATAGGATCCGGTCTTTGTTTTTAAGTACGTCATGTCAAGCGTGATGGGACCCTGCGCAAGCGGACTCCCATCCTTTCTCAGGACGCGAACGGGATCCTCCCAGGCATCCGCATCGATAATGCGGCCGCCTTTTTTTAACTTCATCATATGACACTGCGGTCCCCAGGAATGCCCGCTGACGGCAAACAAAAGATATAATTCCCCGCCGATCACGTGAAATTCCGGTGCCCAAAACGTTTGCTCAAGGCCCCGCGCAGGATCATAGGGCAGGATCAGACGTTCCTGTATGCTCTCGTCAAACAAACCGCTGACGTCCGATGCTTCTCTTACGTAAATGCCAACGTCATTTAAATTATCATTCGTTGATACGTAGTACCATTTCCCCTCCCAGGGGAAGATCACGGGATCCCCATAGCCCTTCGCCAGGGGAAAAGGGAAGAACGGGCGTTCAATCCGCCCGCTGACCTCATGGACGCCAGGCTTTTCAATATCCATTCCCGACTTGTCCCACGCAATGTTTTTATACGTCTTGGAGCCGTCACTGTAAAAAACTGCCGCGCGAACGTCATCCAGCTCTTCCATGGACGCAATTTCGATCACGTCGTCAGCCGGTGCTTCGCCGTTTGACTCCGACGCTCCCTCGGCCTGCGACGTTCTCTGGCTCTTCAGCACTCCCTCGGCCTGCGACGTTCCCTGGTTCTTCAGCACTCCCTTGACGTCAAGCATTACCATTGTTGCGTGAATGCGCCCCCAATAAGTGATGGCTTCCTGCGCGACCGCCTCGGGTACGTCCAAATGATCCGCCGGACAGTATTTCATAATCTCTTCCCAAGGTGCCAATCCCTTTTCCTCAAAGTGGATCAGATCCCTTGTCATCCAAAAAAGAAGCTTTCCCGCGCTTTGGGGATCCGCATCACCATTTTCGAGAACTCTCTTTCCGCAAATGCCAATCCATCCGTCACTCATCCGGAATATTCCAGGTTCTTGTACGCCCATGGGTACGATGACGTTATCCTCACGGATCACTCCCTGGGCAAATAAAATACCGTAATCACGGTTCAACCCGATCCTTGTGCCGTCCTGCGTCTCACAGGCAAAGTGAATGGCGCGTGCCAGCCCCGCAGGATAACTCTCCTGTTCCACCGGCATCACATATACGTAAACCTTCATCCGGAGCTCCTCCCTCTCTTTGGCGCATTAGGCAACATACCTTAATGCCTTTTCACGTTTTGTCAATAAATACGGGCTTTTCATAATGATATCTATCGTTATTATATCATTAGTTATTTAATCCAACCATCAACATGGGCAAGTGAAGCCTTCCAGCCCAGATACTTCCCGCCGCAAAAATAAATAACAGAAGATATGCCAAGTAATCCCGCGTTTGATATTTCAACGGTTTCATTTTTGTGCGTCCCTCGCCGCCGCGGTAGCAACGAGCCTCCATTGCCATGGCAAGGTCATTTGCTCGCCGGAAGGCGGAAACAAAGAGAGGCACCAAAAGCGGCACCAGTGCCTTGGCGCGGGCAAAAAGGTTTCCGCTCTCGAAATCGGCGCCTCGCGCCATCTGTGCCTTCATGATCTTGTCAGTCTCCTCCATGAGGATCGGAATAAACCGCAACGCGATCGACATCATCATGGCAACGTCATGCACGGGTACCTTAAAAACTTTTAAGAAGCCCAACATCTTCTCCATGCCGTCCGTCAGATTGTTGGGCGTTGTCGTCAGCGTCATGAGGGAGGACCCGATCACCAAAAGCGTGAGCCTGAGCACCATGGACACGGCCAGCGTCGTTCCCTCCTGCGTAATATGCAGCTTCCAGAATGAAATAACAGGTGTTCCTGGAGTCAGAAACAGGTTGTAAAGTACAGTCAGCATGAGCAGGAACAGAATGGATTTCATGCCCCTTACCATGAATTTAAACGGCACTTTGGAAAGCCGGATCACCAACGCCAGAAAAAGAATGGCCATGGCGTACCCGACAAAATTTTTGTAAAAGAACAGCGTGATCACGTAAATGAGCGTGCCCCCGATCTTTACGCGGGGGTCAAGCCTGTGCATCAGCGACTGCGCCTGATAATATTGTCCGATCGTAATGTCTTTTAACATGCTTCTACCTTACTGATTGTTCTTACTGATTATTCTTACCGTTTGCTCTTACCGTTTGCCTATTGGCACTCTTGTTAAGATGAAATTTTTTCTTCCTGATTTTTATGATATCCCCAAGGCATGCAAAATAGATTTTCTGGCTTCCTCCACGGTAGTCGCGTTTACGTCTACGTCGAAACCCTTTTCCTTTAAGTCATGCATGACGTAGGTCACCTGGGGGCAGGCGAGCCCCATCTCTTCCAACTCCTTATAGTGGGCAAATACTTCCTTCGGTGCCCCGTCAAAAGCGATGCGGCCATGGTTCATCACAATGATGCGATCCACGTAATCCGCCACGTCCTCCATGCTGTGGGAAACGAGGAGGATCGTCATCTTGCTTTCCGTCTGCAGGCTTTTGATGAGATCAAGAATCTCCTGCCGGCCTTGGGGATCAAGCCCGGCCGTCGGCTCATCAAGAATCAAAACCTTCGGATTCATGGCCAGAACGCCGGCAATGGCAACGCGTCGCTTTTGACCGCCGGAAAGATCAAAGGGAGATTGATTATAATACTCCTTGGGCATGCCAACCGCTTTTAAGGCATTCGTGGCACGCTCCTCGATCTCTTCCTTCGAAAGCCCAAGGTTCTTGGGGCCAAAACAGACATCCGAAAAGACGTCGATCTCAAACAGCTGATGTTCCGGATACTGGAATACCAAGCCCACCTGACGGCGAAGGTCCTTTAATTGATAATCCTTTGCATAAATATCCTGGCCATCGAAGAGAATATGTCCGCTGCTCCCCTTTAAGAGGCCGTTCAAATGCTGCATCAGCGTGGACTTCCCGGAACCCGTATGACCGATGATTCCAACAAACTGCCCATCCGGAATTGTTAAGTTAATATCATCCAGCGCCTTTACGGCAAGCGTCGTGTCGTCGCCGTAAACGTGCGATAAATGCTCTATGTTAATAGCCATGCTTTTCCCTCTCATTTTGTGTCAGCAAGTAGGTTCCCGTGATACATTATTTTGTGTCAACAAACACGTCCCCGTGTCACGTTTTGAGTGACGTAAGGGCGTCGACTAGTTCTTTGCGGGTAAGGATGCCGTCGGGAAGGTCAACGCCGGATTTCTTGAGTTCATGGGCAAGAAGGGTCACCTGCGGCACGTCGAGACGCAGCTCCTTGAGGCGCTCCACTTGGGAAAAGATTTCCCGCGGGGTGCCCTGCATGGCGATTTTACCGTGATCCATGACAAAAACCTGGTCCGCATGCACGATCTCTTCCATGTAGTGCGTGATGAGAATGACTGTCACGCCCTCCACCTGATTTAAGCCCCTGGCGGCACGGATAACCTCCCTGCGGCCGTTCGGATCCAGCATGGCAGTGGGCTCGTCCAGCACGATCACCTTCGGATGCATGGCAAGCACGCCTGCGATGGAGACACGCTGCTTCTGGCCACCGGAAAGCTTGTTTGGAGAATGCTTCCGGTATTCGTACATTCCAACGGCCTTCAGACTCTCTTCCACGCGCTCCCAGATCTCCTTCGTGGGCACGCCCATGTTCTCCGGCCCAAAGCCCACGTCTTCCTCCACCACTTGGCCAATGATCTGGTTGTCGGGATTCTGGAAGACCATGCCGGCACGCTGACGAACCTCCCAAAGATTTTCCTCTTGCGCCGTGTCGAGTCCGTCCACCCAAACCGTGCCCTCTTTGGGCGAAAGAATCGCGTTGATATGCTTTGCGAGCGTCGACTTTCCTGAACCGTTATGCCCCAGGATTGCGATAAAGCTCCCCTCGGCCACGTCCAGCGAGACGTGATCCACGGCCGTGGTTATACCCTCAATGTTGCCCTCTTCATCCCGCCGCTCATATTCATGTACTAAATTTTCCGTTTTGACTATGTTCATTTTAAGACCCTTTTTAAATCAATAATTCCCTTTTCCCAAATCTTCGAAGTTAAATCCTTGACTACTTTCCCATATCCTACGGGTTAAACCTATCTTTTGATCATTCCACCCGTAGTTCTTTCCCATTTCTTACGGGCCAAACTACGTCTTTCGTCATTCCACCCGTAGTCCTTTCCCATTTCTTACGGGCCAAACTACGTCTTTCATCATATCACCCGTAGGCCTTTCCCATTTCTTACGGGCCAAACTACGTCTTTCA
>JAEEGL016063638.1_pt1 | contig 32588 bp, 24 predicted proteins | sample 9134231 | NCBI WGS metagenome assembly JAEEGL01 (sample SAMN16246548, study PRJNA631951) | gut metagenome | biome: gut microbiome; feature: rumen; material: fiber-attached | host: Bos | place: Iran: Karaj | collected 2018-10
CATATCGATAAACTGATATTTGATGCCACGCTCTTTGAAAAAGCGCTCTGCTTTCTTTGTATCGTTGCACTTCTTAGTGCCAAAGATTTGTATGTTCATAAAAATATTATCCGTTCTAGTTTTTATTATTGTACCATTCCTAGCAGGCCCTTCCAGGGCCAGGTCTGCCCGAACTCCACAGACCACTCGCTGACGCGAGTAAGGAAGGATCGTAATCGGCTTCGCCGATGGGTTTAATTGCTTTAATTAAATGGTATATCAGGATCATCTTCATCAGGCAAATAGCTCTTTTGATAGTAATCAGGCCACTCATCAGGAATCATCGGAATTGTATCTGAATAACTAAAATTAGCAGGCATAACCGTTTTTTCCAATATTTCATCAGAATAAATAGTGTCTAAATCTGGATATACAGCTCTTAATTCTCTTGATGTGTGGCTCTGCATAAAATCCCTTACTTCATCCTCACTATCAGCTTCTAGCACATATTCAACAATTTCTATTTGTCTTACCCTATATCTCATTTCAATACCTCCAGTAAATTCTCCATACTAATTTATTGCTTCTTTATATAAAATCCTAGCGTGGTTTATCGGACAGCTCAAAGCCATTATTTTAGTCCTTAAGATAAAAGCCTTCATATTCATCATATTTAATAAGACCACCCTGCCGTTTAGCAACGTCGAGTAAAGCTGCCCTGGAAACTGAATCTTCCAATTCATTAAAATCTGAAAGAGTAAATATTTCTTTACAAGTCCTTACAGCCTCAGATAGAACTGCTTTTGACACACTTCCATCAAAATCATATATTTCACTTATAGTCAGAGTTTTACCTGATTCCAAATATGATTTTAGTGCTTTAGACAACGTCTTATCCGATATGGATCCATCCAAGGCAAACATCTCATCGGTTGTAAAATTACACCCTCTTCTTAATAGTTGCTCTGCAAATTCAGATATGAGTGACTCTGAATAATATGACATGAACTCCATTAGATCATCCACTCCGAAATCTAAATGCTTATCCAAGGCGTACTTACTAACTTTGCAAAATACTGCTTCCGATGACTCTCCTTCAAATGAATATAAATCTTCTTTCGTAATAGGTAGATTCAGATTTATCCATTCTAAGGCAATCTTATCAATAAATTTTTCATCCACCTCTCCGTAGTAGTATTCGAAGTCTTTAAAATGTAAATCACCACCATGTGCTAATGTCTTTTTGGTGAGTATCAGAATCAACTCATCATCATATATTCCTGCTAAAGATGCAATTTGTTTTAAAGTAAAAATAATACCTGACGCAGAAGATCTCTCTAAGATTATTTTTCCTGCTTCTTTATACCAACTAATTTCAGCAAAATCTATTATCTCATCAGGATGTTCAAATCTCACCATTTCACGTGCGTATTTTGGGTAAGTATCTTCATCCAACTGAGTATAATGATCATAGAAAAAATGCCAATTCATTGGCTTAGGAATAATCTTCTTTTCACGGTTTATATAATATCCATCAGGATAGTATTCTTTTTCTAGCTTACTTTCGTCAACAGCATACCTTCCATACTGTACAATACCAGTTCCTACAACCTGATTTGTAAAGGCAGAACTATCCTCTACCTCATCGTCCTCATCGTCATCGTCTTCCTCATCCCAATCCTCGAATTCGTCATCATCTTCATCGTCGGCCCAATCATCGTTGTCTTCATCTTCTTCATCCCAGTCATCATCTTCGTCATCTTCATCTTCGTCGAATAATTCATCAAAAGTATCAACATCATGAAGAAAACATTCCTGAGCATCAAGTTCATTAGGGTCTAAAACTCCGTCACGATTAAAATCAAACATTCTGTCCGAACCGCCACGTACTTGTCTATCAAGTAATCCCATAATCGACCTCCTTAATGATTACCTAATGTCTTCAGATTCCATGTAAACCTTAGCCTCCTTGCTCCCCATTTTTGCAGCTAATTTTATCGCCCTCGTACCAAAATCTACATCAGCTGAATACTTAACCAATTCTTCTTTCGTATTGTAAAATTGTCCCGAATAGAGAATTACACCTGCCTGGTACAAATCAAGTATCGTAGACTCATCTGATAGCTTTTCACCAATTTCAGCAATTGTTACAATTTCCCTATATAAACCTAACATCCTATCTATTACTTCAGATGAATACTCAAGACCATCTCTATCACAAATACAGGATTCAGTTGTTGCCAAATTGTAAATTGCAGTAATAATGCTATCCGCAGAGACATCTTCTAATTTACACAGCTTATAATCATCATAATATTTTTGTAAGTAATGTTTTGCTTTATCAAAATCCACATCAATGTCATACATTCCACAACCAAAGGCAGTTCCAATAAAACCATAGTTGCCCTTATAACCATAATCAACCGCCTTGGCCATATGCATAATAAACGATGCCATATTGTCCTGCCTTGAACCAATTGTAGCTAATAAAAGCTCTTTTTTTATCAGGAGTTCATTGATTTCTGCATCTACTTCATCAAGTTGCTTTTTCAGATTTTCAAGTCTATTCATATGCATTACCTTTGTTTTAAACAAATAAGCTAATGCTTATATTTGTGCCTGAAATAAAATAATAATGTTCACATCCATCTCATATATTAACAAAATAATGTGTTTTTTCTAAAAAAGAGCTCCTACTATATGATTGTCAATCTGAAAGTGGCTCAGATTCAGATTAGCATTTATAAAAATAACCCAAAACATCAAAAAAACTCCCGCATATGACAACTAGCAAGAGTTTTTTTGAGTTATATATTTACTTATAAAAATATAATTTATTAAATAATATTTACAGTAGATTAATAAGATCTAATACTTCTGGTCTATTATTGGGACAATCATCCATCATCTCTATTAATGTTAAGACGACTTCATCATCGACGCCATCTATCTCATCTAACATACTTATATCAGACTTTCCCCAAATAATCATAGTAATAGTCTTAGCTAATGAATAAATATCCGCTTTTCTCCAATCAACGCCAACTCCTAGATTTGAATTTATAACCTCCGGCGCAAAAAAAGAATTAGTATTACTATTAAGAACCTTCTTTTCAATATTTTGATATACAGTAAATTCAGCATTATCTGAATCTTTAGTGCAATCAAATTTTGCTAATAAAGGTTTATACTTGCCTTTTACATTAAAAATATAAAAAGCATCTGGATTAATATTTCTATGATACATTGGCGTAACATACGTATGTAATGAATACACCCCTTTACATAACCCACTCACAATGCACAATTTTTCCTCTATAGTAAGTGATTCAATAAAATCCTTTGTCAAACGTATAGGTTTTCCAGGCAAAGCATACACCTGAAACTTATAGTCTCTATTATTGCCACCTATGCTTTCAGTTTGCCTTATCACGTTAGAGGGATCATCAATATTCTCATCCCATAGTTTACTTATTGTATCTATATCTCTTCTCTGCCCCTGAGTTATACTTTCAATATCATTTGAAAAAATGTAATAGCCAACTCTACCTTTCATCTCTTTAACAAATAATTGCTTCCCTATGTCAAGATTTAGCCCCATTCTTTCAACAACTCTTTTGGGAACTGCACAATAGTCCCTTATAGGCACTAATGTACTATCAAACTTACTTTCAACACCATAATATGTAGCTAAAAAATCATGAAAAGATGCTGCAATTCGAATACAGTTCTCCTTATTAGCAATGTACTTATCTTCAGATGATACATTCTCATGAGAGCTTTCGCTTCCAAAAGCATATATATATCGAATAAACGCTTTAAACTTTCGTATAATCTCATCATCAGAAGCATTTTTTCTTACAAACAAATATTTTTCTAAAAGATTCTTATATTCTAACTCTCGTCCATTGCATAAATTAATGATTATTGTTTTATAATTTATTACTGAAGCAGGTTCCCTTATTTCTCTTATAATTGATTCCTTTATGAATTCAAAAGATTCAACTGCCCCTTCCATTTCACATCTTCGCTTTGTCTCCTCCTCGAGAGCAAATGCTTCAAACGCTACTCGAATTTTATGAGCAAAATCTATATAATCTACTTTCAAGTTTTTCTCTGCATCATAAAATTTATAAAACAAATCTTCGTTCTTGGTAACATCATAGATAAAGGCATAATTTCCCACTGGTATATGCTCATTATCTATTTGATAATAAATCATCCTCACACCTCTATAAATTAACCCCCATACGATTTGATAAATTGGTCTTCATATCTTTTATCGCGTCTTTAGAGGTTATATAATATCCTGTTTCTTGTCGAAAGCTTTTTTGTGGATCGCCTTTAAAAGATAACCAATTAAAGCTTGTAATCACCATATAATCATCATCTTTTATTAACACTTTTTCATGGGTATTACTCAACCTTATCAATTGTAGGTTTTTCCCATAAGATTTCTTTTGAATTCCTTCTAACTGATTTAAAATCCACTTGTCACTATCTTCTTTTTTGCTAATACCGTATCCAATAATAATCTTTGTTTTCCGTTGTAGAGCTCCTTCAATCAGCCTTATCACTTCATCATTAAGACCTCCCGATTTAATCCAAGGAGAAACTATAACGACCATTTTACTAGCATTCTGTAATGAATCAATCAATAATGGTCGATGATCATAAGTAGAAAGCACTCTATCCGCATTTTTTCTTTCATTTTCCATTTCTCTAATTTTATTTTCCAGAAAATGAATTTTTTCAGTTGCACTTTCTTTTTGCTCATCATCTTCTTCTTCATTATCTGCAATGGCATCTAATTGTGAAGTAAGGTTTAGAATCTCATGTTCCAATTTAGTATCTTGGTAAGAATATGCTTTTGCACTATCAATTATTTCCTTTGGAACAATACTTAGTAATGAATTATCTTCTTCAGGTACAACATCTGCAAAATCAAAATCAACTACATTTGAGTTGTTATGGTATTGTTTTTGAATTTCAATACTATATTCTTCATTTCTATATGCGCCTTCATAAACATGAAATTCTATCTCATTTTCATCATCATTCATAAAAACGAGAACAGAGACTTTTTTGTATTCTACATACGCCTTTGTAATATTCTCTATCTCTTGTAATTCACCTTCTAAAAAGTCCGACTCATAAATGTGGCTCTTCTTAAACCCGACAATAGCCCTTTTAACGTCTTCAAAATCTAAGCTATTTAAATTCGGTTTCTCAACAATACTATTGATTGCTTTAATTTCAAAATTCTTTAAATCTTTTCCAGTAAATAATCGCCTTTTATCGATATAAACTTCCCCAGTTATGCCGTCAACTAATAGGGAACACTCTATTTCCTCTGGAACAATTGTTAATGCCTCTTTCAGTGCATCTTCTCCCTTATCTGTTATTCTTAGCTTCGAATCAAAAATATCAACAGATACTAAATTTTCTCTTTGCAAAATAGCAATTGCATTATTAACAGAAGAGGAATTTAGACCTAAGAATGTCTGAATATCTTTAATATCGTTTATTCCAGCATCTACAAATTTGAGGATAAACTCTTGCACGACAGAAATTTTTTTTTCTTTAAGCATCGTCAATAGTGTTTCTAATCTCCATTGAGGAATGCCTGCTTCATAGTATTTAACAAGCTTAAAATTGGGCACAGAATTAGCTTTTAATTTAGCAAGTTGCTCTATAGTCAATTTTCTATACCTCCTTTAGCATACAGTCGTTTGAGTTTTCACATATAAATCTAATAATACCTTCAAAAGGATTATTTCTACCGCCAATAGATTCCTTCATTTGGGTAAACTTGTGATCTCCAACAACAACCAATAATTCCCTAGCTCGCGAGAAGGCAACGTTAAGCCGTCGCACATCTTGCAAAAATCCTATTTTACCTTCTTCATTACTTCTAACAATACTATAAAAAACAATATCGGTTTCTCTACCCTGGAATGCATCAACAGTATTTATTTCCACCGTCATATTATGAAATCTAGCTTTATACTCACCTTCATACAACCTATTTAAATAATCTCGCTGACCACTGTAACCCGCAATAATTGCAACCTCTTTTCTTAGATGTAAGTCACCTAATTCATCATCAATTAATAGAAGTTGCTCAAAAATAATTTTCGCCTCTACAATATTTCTAAAAGAATTATGAATTCGATCTTCTTTTCGATTACTATTTGATGATGTAGATAACCACACCAATGCACTTCCCCCATATAGATTTAGTGGTATTTGCTTATCTTCTTTTGTTGTCATTGATACTAATTGGTTATCGTAAAACATAGAACTAATAAGATCTCCAATTACAGGATTCATCCTATATTGCTCGTTAAGTATATTTTTACAATCCAAATTCAAATTATTTTCCAGATATTCAAACAAACTAAGTTCTAAATCATCCTTACTGATAAATCTTTCTTCCTTTTCTTGCATGTTCAGAAGCGATTCATCAACAACTGGAGGTAATTGCTTATGATCACCTACAAGAACTACTTTTTTACCCATACATAAAGGAACCATTATCTCAGCGGGCGTTGCCTTTCCCGCTTCATCTATGATTACCCAGTCAAAATTAAAATTAATATGATTTCCAAGGCTTGCAATTCCCAAACATGTAGCCCCAACAATTGTAGCATCCGCTATACTCTCCTGTAATAAACCTTCCCCTTGAGCAACACGTTTCTGCCATTCTTTACATAATGATGCTACCTTTGTGTATTTATTATAATTTTTCTTGCTATCCTTTAATAAACTCTCAATTCTTTTTTTTGTTTCTAAATACTCATCGTGACTTGATACACCTAGTTTTTCTTTACATGCCTGTTCGCTCTTCCCTTTTGACTCAAGAATTAGATTAATCTCTATATTTCGCTCCTCTAAAGCCTGCTTCTTTTCCGATAAAGCAATTGATTCATTTATTACAGATGCCAAATTATCATTTAGCACAGATATGTTGGACAAGAATTCATCTAAAATGTATGATAGTTGCTCCTCGGTTACTGTACTTCCTTTTAAAGACACCATATTTTTCATGGCGGCAATCTTTTCATTTATAGAATGCCATTTAGAATCGAGAATATTTACCTTCTCTAACTCTGCTTCTACCACTGACATTTCGTCAATTAAAATCTCCATATCATGCCTTAATGACTCAATCTCAACAATAATAGTATTTTTTTCCTGAAGAGAATCATCTAAGCCAATTTCCTTCTTATACCTTTCAAGTGCCTGCTTACAATTCTCAATTACTTTTTTTGTCCACTCTTTACAAAAGATATCTAGTGTATATTCACGAGAAGACTCCGACATTTTATCTATGTAACCGACTCTTATCATTTTAATGTCTGGTAATGAATTCTTTATTCTGTCTAAAGAATGATCAACTGCAACGTGTGATTGTGAGGCAATCAATATCTTTGCTTCTGGATTTCCTCGATACATATCATTACCATGTAATATTTGATATACCAATTCAGCAATAAAAGTTGTTTTACCAGTACCTGGAGGTCCTTGCAATAAAAATAAATCATTAGCCGCTAACGCTTTTTCCAAACTTATCAATTTTGATTCATCAATCTGTTTGGAATTGCAACACGTTGGAGTTAGCATAAGATTATTTTTTGATGTTGCTTTCTGTGGATTGAAAATAATATCGCTTATAACTGGATTGGCATTTTCTTTGTACTGAATACATTTTAATGCCTTTGCTTGACGATCTATCGCTATTTCAGCCATTTTCATACTAATACAAATCTCACCCGAGGATGCAATATTTGAATAATCGACATTCGGTAATAAATCAATAATCATATGATTATTATTAATTTCTCTCATATGCCCTACTTCTATAGAATACTCTATATTCTTCTTAGATGTCATTTGCAGCATATCCTCAAAATTGTACTCTAACTCATATGGTTTATTAGGATTTATATCAATTTCAACAGAATAATCTTCCTTATTAATTTTTAGGTTTTTATATGCAAACGTTGATTTTTCATTTCGAATTTTCTTTTTTTCTAATTCCAGAATATACTTCCATTTTTTTATTATATCTTTCTGATTTTTTTCCTCGTCACGTTCATGAATATAACCACCTTCAAATTCTAATACCTTCTCGCCTAATATCCTCGCATTAATCTCCAGTTTATTTTTAGGCACAGATGAATCCACCACTCTAATACTGTAAGGTATTTCAAATGCTCTCTCTTTATTCATTATTAGACGCTCTACTGGCACAAAACTCAAACCAATAACAGTAAAACGTCTATCATTCTGCTTATCATATTTCAGTATTGAAATAAATCTTCTACCACAAAGTTCAAATGTCCCATCAAATAATCCTGTATCTATATTCTTTTGTGGATACATGTAGCACTTACCAGAATACTCTTCATTAAGTAGTCTTCTTGCCATGGCTATATCCTCTCGTTCCATATAACCAGCGGCAACAAGTCGTTTAGCAACATTAGTAGTAATCCCTAAACATATAAATTTTTCTTGAATTAGTAAGCTTAACTCCTTTTCTAAATCAAGCTTTAGTTCCTTCACAGAAGAATATCTAAGTTTAGGTTCCTCTTGGGTCATTTTAACTATAATATTTTGCATACCTAGTGGAATACTGCTAACATCCATAGCATCCCTTGCCACTATATGTGTACAAGTAAAAATTTCATAAAAAATTAAACCTAATGAGTATATATCGCTCTGAAATGTTATTTCTTTTCCAGCAAGTTGCTCTGGTGAACAATAATTTTTTGTTACGTAAGAAGCAAGTGTATAATCACTATAAAAAGTATCCTGTAACCTACTAATACCAAAATCTATAATTTTAACTATGCCATCATCAGTTAACATTAGATTGGATGGTTTCAAATCGCGATGTACTACCCCCTTCTTATGAAGGTACTCTATGCCCTCTACAACCTGAATCATCAATTCAATTTTTTGTGCATACGTATACTTATAAATATCGTCTATAGCCTCTTTAAATGTTCTGCCATGTATATATTCAAGAGCTATATAAAAAGCATCAAACACTTCGTCATAACCACGATCCAGAATTCTTACAACATTCCTATGCTTAGCGATTTCTAGAGACTCCACTTCACGATTAAAAACTTGTTTTTGTAAATCTGCATCTCCAACATTAGGCTTGTTAAACATTTTTAGAATTACCAAGCCATCATTACCATCATCTTCCACATCTAAATCTTCACATAAATGGATAGATGACATATTTCCACCACCAATATTCTTTTGTTTTAATCTATACCTTCCATCAGCTAAAAAAGTAGCCATCTTCCTCCTCCATATACTTCACAAAAATCAATTCTTAATTGCCCTACGTACTCCGGCCAGGTACTCTTTAGGATATTTGTATTTCTTGTAATAAATAGCCCCTCCAGCAACATATACCTCGACCTGAGCTAAAGAGCTATCATCTACCTTAATTCCAACCAACTTCTTTTCTCTAGGTTTTGGAATTCGTTTAAACAAACCACATACAACTAAAGGTAATGTTGCGCGCTCTTCTCTACTTAATAAGTAAACATCAGAAGGAATATTTCTTTCTTCTGCGCGCTTATTTTGCTGGACAATAGGTGTAGCATATCTATGAACAAAACTATTTGGAATCTTTGGCTTTTCATCCACAACAGTACTACTAACATTCCTTTTCTTTACAGGTCCATTAGAAGCCTGTCGTCTAGCTTTGTCCCTCATGTAATTATTATATTGTGCCAGTTTCTCCGCCTTGAAACTGACGGATGGTTTAATCTCAAACTTCCCGCAATATTTCCATGAGTCATATCCATCATCAGGAAGATATCTTGGAGTCTTTTCGCATGACTTATCTGAATCATCAAAATAAAAGCAATCATAACATCTTAATCGTTTATTGTTATTATTTACATGCTCAATAGTAAAGCTAGCCTCATATCCCCAAGCCACAATTCTCACCTTCTTATTATTCTTGTTTTAAAGTAATAATATCTCCATCAATATTTATATCATCAAGATATTTCAATGTTTTATCAAACTTAGTATAAATAGCATCACCTATACGTGAATAACCCAATTTATTTGCAAGCATTCTGTATAGGCCATCTTTTTCAACAGAGTAATTTTGTTCCAATATGATATGCATACCAGCTGCTAGCTCTTCAGGCGCAATATATTTAATATCACGTTTCACACCAGGAACTCTAAGCACAAACTTTTGTTGCTCTGGTAGATAATAATAACCATTTCTTCTAATTATCTTGTACTCCTTATAGCCCTTCATGTCTCGAGCAAATTCATCTCTAACAACACTAGTAACTTTTTCACGTCCATACATAAAACATAAACGCTTTAAGAGATAATCTTCTGATAAAGGAGCCTCTATTTCCAGTATTGCTCTAACAAGTCTTCTTGTATCTCTATAACGATAATGCAAATCATAAACATCTGCTTCTACATACTCAGGAAATGTAATATGCTCTGGCTCTATAGTCTTTTCAAAAACTATGGGAGACACTTCTTCATCATCTGTGGATTCTTCTTTTTTTACAAATCCCCCAAGATGAATTGCCTTCTGGCAAGCCTCAAGCAATCGCTCCTTCTCAACAGCGGTATTTCTAAACCAATCAGTAGACCAAATACGATAGAAGTTCCAACCCATGCGCTCTAAGATTTCCTGACGGAGTCTATCTCTATCACGGGCATTCTTTGAAGAGTGATAGGTTGCACCATCACACTCAATAGCTAATACATAATCAGAACTGTTAGGCTTCTTAAGGCCTAAATCGATTCTAAATCCACTGCATCCAACCTGTGTGTCTACAGTGAATCCATGGTCCCGCAAGAATTCACACACATCCATTTCGAACTGAGAATCAAACTGTTCAAATGGATTAACAGAAATAGATCTCTCAAGGGCAACATCACCATGCTCAGCATAATCCAAATATTCTCTGAGCAATCTTGCACCTTCGGCCTTGGTTCTGCTCAAATCAATATCTGTTGCATGCATGATAGATACAAGCTGAACGTTTTCCTTTGCACGAGTAACAGCAACATTAAGTCTTCGCTCACCGCCTACTCTATTCAAAGGACCAAAGTTATGTAACAATCTCCCCTGTGCATCCATACCATAAGCAACACTAAAGATTATGGTATCTCTTTCATCACCCTGTACAGTCTCAAGATTCTTTACAAAGAATGGTTCTTTTGCATCACGCTTGAAATACCATTCCTTAGATGAATCTTCCTGTCTTCTCTTATCAATTAATCTTTCAATCAAATCCATCTGTGTAGCACTAAATGCAACTACACCCATGCTTCGATCTGGATACTGATCAATATTTTTATAAACCAAATCAACGATGAACTCTGCTTCACTTCTATTTGTGCGGCTCTTTCTATCGAATACACCATCCACGTGGTAGTAATCAACACCGATACCTTCATGGTCAATAGTCGATGAAGGGAATGTAACCAATGTATTATCATAGAAGTTCTTATTTGAAAACGAAATCAGCTGCTCATATCTACTACGATAATGCCACTTCAAGCGAAGCTGAGGTAATGATGTAGAGCAAAGGTCAAGAATTGATTCAAAATCTGTTACATCTCCTGTCTCTTCATCATCGTCATCCACTTCTACAGACGAGCTAAAGAAGTTTGTAGGTGGCATCTGCTTTGAGTCACCAACAACGATAAGCTGCTTGCCTCGATAGATAGCACCAATTGCATCCTGAGGGAAAATCTGAGATGCCTCATCGAATACTACTGTATCAAATGAAATACTGTTCTCACTTAAGAAGGTACTTACACTAAGTGGAGACATAAGGAAGCAAGGCTTGATAACCTGAATAAGATTTCCAGCCTCATCCATAAGCTTACGAATACTCTTCTGTTTACGCTTCTTCTCACCTTCGCGAAGTAAGATAGACACCTCACTACCACCAGCCATCATATCAAGTGATGGTCGCTTAGCAGAAAGCTCTGCCTTAATCTGAGCCTTACTAATCTCAAACTGTAACTTATCCTTCTGTGAGAACTGCTCAACAGCTCTATCCTGTGCGATACGAGTAAAATTAGCAAATACAGGCTTTTCATAAATCACATAGTTAATCCACTGCTTATAGAACAACTTCTGATAAGCCGCAACCACTTCATTCTGCTTTACACCATTATCAATTGCACAGTTAACATAAGTGAGTAAATCTCTTTCTTCTAACTGCTTTAAGAGCATATAGAATCTGATCCAGTTATCTACCTTATCGAAGGAATCCATGCATTGCTGCATTTTAGCGAGCAGTGCAGATAATGACATAGATTCAAATAAAACATGATTAGAATCGAAATCATTTTGGAGCCCTGTAAGAACTTCCTTGAAAGATGCAATGCTTCCTGCAAGTGCATTTGCTTGATTAGCAAATGCTGCCTTTGAGGCTACAAATGATTCATCTGACATAATTGCGATATTACCGCAATTTAAGCCATTATCAAAGCAGCTTCTTACAATATCCAACTCAGCATTGAACTGATTCCAATTCGTATCAACATTCAAAATTTCTGCATTCAAAAGACTAGAAACTTTATTCTTCTCATTTTCAAACTGCCCCATGAGGCTCTGATAATCCATAAGAGACTTCATATAATCCTGAGCTGTTGCATATCCCGGCTTCTTACCAGTCTTAGATGCCAACCTCAGATTAGCAATCATGCTCTTATAATCTGCATTAAATACTCTTGAGAAAAAGCCCGAATAAAGCTTTGTCATCTTGTTGTAGTATTCCTGACCATCAATCTTATAAATGTCCTCCTCGAAGGATGCATTCAACTTTTCTCTAATAGGAATAATCTGCTGACTTAATTCAGACATCACTTTAGATGCTGCAAATAACGCATTTACGTTTTCGCCTGTAAGCATAGCTGGACGCAAGAAACTTGTTGCTGCTAATACATTCAACAACTGTACAATTCTTTCCACGTCAAATAGAGTATTCATCTTTAGTGAGTACTCTTCTTCAATACCATCTACCTTTATAATTAAATCTCTCAAGCCATTATTTATTACCTGAAGATCTTGCTTTAACTTATTCTGCGCATCATAGGAAGCCTTCTCACTCTTGTAACCATACCATTCGTTTTTACGATAATCAGTTCCAATGGTAGGAATATATTCTTCATATTGTCCAAGAAGATTGATAGCCTCATTTAGATACACTTCATCCTTCTTAGAAATATCATTTAAAGTCAGCTCTAAGTCCGGCGCTTTTCTCTGCGCTGAATGAGCATCATAGAGCTGATACATAGACTTATTAATAACTGGTATTGGCTTATGCAATTCCTCTGCGTAAGCATCAAGTTGCTCCTGTAGCTTAGCCTTAGCCTGAACCTCTGCATCAGCTCTAGAAGAAACTGCGCTCCTATCTGCACGAAGAGTCTTGCAAAGCTCTGCTATAACTTCCTTTTTGCTGGATTTATGACTATGTAACTCCAAACAAAACTCATCTAAGCCAGCCTGCTTCAACTTGTCATATACAACACTCAACGCTGCAAGCTTCTCAGATACAAAGAGAACCTTCTTACCATCATGTAAGCATTCTGCAATAATGTTAGTAATTGTCTGTGACTTGCCTGTTCCAGGAGGTCCCTGCAATACAAAGCTCTTACCAGTCTTCACCATCTCGATAGCTTCAATTTGGCTGGAATCTGCATCAACAACTGTATGTAAATCTATAATCTCGTTTTCTACTCGGCCTTCTTCACTGTCACCCATAAATTCGTTACGAGGTAGGGGCTCTCCAAGAAGTATACGCACATTATCATTTTTAAGTATCTTATCCTGGTTATTCATCAGGTCATGATACATATTAATCTTCAAAAAAGAGAAAATACCTATCTTACACTCAGGTGTTACCTGCCAATGAAGCTTGGATACCTTCTCCTCAACCTTTGACATATATGAGGTCAAAGACTCATCATCTTCATACTCAGGAAGTGTAATTCCATATTGAGCATTCAAAAAATAACTAAATGTCGGGTTAACAACAATATCATCACCTGTTAACTCGATGAAATAAGGATCTACGGATGATTCATTTTTAAGGGTAATTGGAACTAATAAAAGAGGTGCTTTATTAATAATGTCAGAGTTTTCACTTTCCTTCCAACGGACAAAACCAAATGCCATGTACGCAACATTTACACCGGTCTCTTCAAGGAAATCTCTGGCTTTCTTATCTATATTCTTAACTGCGGTAATTGGGTTAGGAGTTTTGGCATAAACTAAGACCTGGTTTGCCTTACGAATCTTAGTAGAATAGAGAACTGCATAATCCTTCTTATGCATCTTATCCGCAGAAATAGTCTCTTGTGTCTCATCATTTGATGAATCTGCAGATGAAACTGCTTCTTCATCGTCCTCATCATCTGCAATCTTTGGATCATAGATTTCAAACGAAGATGCACTAAGACACTTATTAAAGAACTCCTCCCCTTCAGGATAAACTACTTCTGCTGTAGAAGCCTTAGTAGTTCTAAAATTAATCATGTTGTTGCGCTTGCCAGTGTCAAGTAATTGCTGTGCCCAGCGCTCTAATTTTTTGTTATCCATTTTACTTACCCTTAAATTCTTAATATTCTATTTGCATACATGAATATACGTATTCTAACACTCGCCTATGAAAGAAATATGATTCTATTTATCTTCTATAAATTTTGAATATACCTACACTTAGGGAAATTACTACAGCCATAAAACTTGTTTCCAGCATTATCCCCTTTCTTAGCAGTGCGCAGTATAAGTAGTCCTCCGCAACGAGGACATACAAGTTTCTCTGCAGACTTAACAACTGTTTTTTCTTCCTTTACTGACTCTGATGCTACTTCTTCATTCTTAACCTCAGTTGCTAAATCTTCAAACTTCTTGAAGTAATCTGTACGTTCCTGCACATTCATAGCAAGAACCCTCTCTCCCGATTCACGCATTGACTTTAGACTAGAACCCACATCCGTTTTAAGCCCCTTTAAATAATTAACTAACTGATCTGCTCTAATAACTTGTTGCTTAATTTCCTTCTTTGCAAACTTATCATTTACTACAGTTTTTGAATTAGCCAGCACAACAATTGTCTTGTTGTAATCTGTAAAATACTTACCTGCAAGAATCTTAGATACAAGTCCTTTGTTGCTTTCCCAACAATCTTTATAAACTTCCAGATGTCGTTCATTCTGAGTAATAGGACTATAAATACCTTCCTTGTACTTACGGCCTTTATACTCAAAGCTTCGGATAAAATCCCCTTTATTGTTAATCTCAATATTTCCAAAAAGATTCTTGCATTCAATAATCACATTGGCATAAGGAGTGATAACAAAGAAATCTATCTGTGCACTTCTGCCATCCTGTGTTTGAATATATAAATCGCGAATAACAACAAGATTCATGCCACTATTCTTCAGCTCAAACAATACACTGTCCTCGCCAAAAATTCCGGCTTCAGTAACAGCAATTTCCTTATCAATTTTCTCTGCAGCAACAGAGCTATCAAGCACCGTAGTTCTTAATTCCTGTAGCTTTGACAAATAATCTTTTGAATCACATGAGTCCTTCAAAATAACAACTTCTGGTTTACTGAATAATCCCATAAATTCACCTATACGTACTTCTTAAATACCTTAGCAAACAAAGCTGCCTTATCTATCATTTCATTCATAAGACTGTCATAGTTTGAATGATCTTCAAAATCTAATCCAGGCATTCTGTATAGAATTCTTGCTGCCTTCTTTCCATCTAATCTTTGCCAATCTGGATGAAGTCCAAGCTTTTCATCTATCTCTTCCTTTTGCAGATAGAGTTTTTCGAATAATTCCTTATTATCAGGAATATATAATTCGACACCTACAACATGCTCTCTATTGACAATCGTAAGTGAAACATGCGCATCACTAGTTCCAATTGCTATATCATACCAGTGATCAGTTGTTGGTTTTCTAACATTAAATGGCTTTCCACGTTCAATTAAAATCTCATTAAAACGAGTCCAAAATTCAATTTTTTCACTCTGTCCCTTATTGTATTCCCCAGATCCTGATTGTCCTTTTGCATTCTTAATAAAACCATTTGGTTTTTCAACAATTTCAAACTTAGGAGCGCATAAGGAATCACCAATCTGATATGCATGAATCTCAATCAAAAAGAAATTTAGCTTATCAGAAGTATTGTTGTTCAGCCATTCAATAGCGCTGCGATGCTCCTCACGAGCCTCCTTGACAATCCAAACTACAACCTTTGCATCAAGACCAGATGCGTATGTGATTATTTTACCAAGATGATCGTGATTAGATGCTTCAAGCTGATTTTCAATAATAACTTTATCGCCAGTAGTCTCATCGACACCTACAAGATCGCATCTATATGCTCCTACATATACTTCCTTCTCAACTTCACTTAATGTAAGTCCAATTACTTCATTTAGTTGCTCAAGATTTTCAGACTTTGAAAGCCATTCTGAGAAATCATATTGCTCGTGGCTCCAAAGTTTTCTAATATCAACCTCCTGAAGTTTTCCCAATTTCATTGTTGCCATTGATTTATCCCCTTCACCATTAATTTTATTCTGAATCTTGCTTTAATAACATCCGGCAATAGTAATCACCAAGTCTATTTAATTCGCTCAGAACATAGGTGTCATCTAATTCAAGATAATAATATGCATGTCCTACGAGAGCTATTAACGAAGATGTTGCAAGAAACAACGCATGCTCATGTCCTGTATCACGAGCCCTCATATCAACTCCAACTACATCAGATCCAATATTCATACGATTACCAAAAGCTGATGGATGCATAGCAATACAAGCCATCTTATATTCCATATGCATGTTATTAAAAAGACCACGATGAGAATCTTCCCGATTAGTTATTTCATCTGATAATTTCTTAAAACTTTTATTTTTTCCACCCCACCAATACTGTTCAAATGAACTTCCAAACTTTTTCTGATGCGCTTCAATCAACTTATCGGCCTCTTGTATATCATCTCTTAAATTGAATCGTTTTGCCTGCTCATTTAGATATTTAAGCCTAGTAAGTTCTGCATCTTGAAAATACTTTTCTAATAATTCTTTACGTTCGTTGTCATCCTCTCGCTCTTCAATATAAGAACAAATTATTCTTTGTTCGTAGATATTTCTAGCAAGAATCAACGCACCATCCGGAAATCCATTCTCGCAAAGAAGTATAATCTGACGTAATAATGATAAACTTGAAGTTAATGCTGGCACTAATAAATCGATATCATCTTCTTTTCCAAGCAGTTTTCCTTTTTTAACCTTTTCAATTACATTAAATTCAATATTTACAAGAACAAGGTATAAGTCACTCAAAAGATACTTATTATCTATTTCCTGTGCTAATTCCTTTTCCCCCAGAACCATTGGATGCTTTCTGCTCCTCCTCAATGAATACTTCAATTAGTTTGCTCAAATCCTCGGATGGCTCATATTTTTTCTTTTCAACAGAACAAAGCTCAATATTCTCGTATCCTTTTTCGGTCAAAACAAAGTTTCCATATTCCACACCATCAAGAGTTAAAATCTGTGGACCACCAGAAAACTCTATCGGGACATATACTGACGAGTATCTGATTCCACGCTCCTCCTTTTCCATTACAGTCTGTCCAAGTTTATTTGTGACATCATACAAATTGTTTATCATTCTATGTAGAAATAATGATGCTAATGGATTAACTGCAATATTACATAGAGAGCCCAGTTTTCCTTGTTCAAAATAATCTTCTATAAGTTTTCTTTCTCGTACGGTTAAGTCTGTATCATCTGCAACAGACATAGTTATTTTATGCATTAAAGCATTGACATAATTATTCGTAGATAAAAATGTCCCTACCCAAAAAGGTTTTGTACATACATACTTTGCAAGGTAATATTCTTCCCCCTCTTCTAATCCAACTTCTCTACCTAGATATTCTGAAGATGATGCTAAATATAAAACAGATTGACCATCAGCATTAAATCTTCCCTGCTTTGCAATTTTAGAAGGAACTGGCCCCCACTCATTAACATCAAAAATATTTGAATTATTAAACCCTTTTACTCGCCTAACTCTAAAAAACTCAGTTCCCTTCTTTATAAACATTCTTTCTGAAAAAACACTCTGCTTTTCTTTCTTGCCCAAGCCAAAAAACATCGTAAGAAACTCAGAAATGCTTTTGCATTCCATAAGTCTAAATTCTCTTGCTTCAGTCACAGAATCCCCCTGTTTAAATCAATACGAGTACTAATATCTCTTTGTAAAAATCATTTTTTACGCTACCGCATTTGCGTTAATCTTATCAATTATCTTTTTTATAGAAGCCCAAACTGATATATCTGTAAAAATATCTACAACGCTTCCCTGATCTGTAAATGGCGATTCCTGAAGTACAGATAAATCCGTAAGCATACCATTATGAACAATATACTCTACAATTTGATTTACAAAATATATTTGTCTACTGTCATAATTTGTTTCATCTAGAAACTCTGAGAATGCTTCCTTTGCAGCATTCATATCTAAGCCAACTATACCTCTTACAAATTCGCCCAATGGTTTCTGGCCATACTCATGCTCATAATCTTCTTTAGTTCCAATCTGCTTCCAAAGAATATCCTCTAATGCAGTGATATCCAAGGCTGTAAGAGGTTGATTAGTCCTCAACTTCGCAATTACGATATTGTCCTGGTGCTGACGAATATAGTGCTCAGCCTTTGCTTTATAGTTCTTCAAATCATCGTTATCAAGTTCAGACTCATTCCAATTTACATCTAAAATATCATCTGTAAAATCCGTATCATAGCGTAGTTTATTATGAGGCATATACTTCATTAGATTACGAAGATTTTCCCTGATATATTCAAAATCCTCAATACCAGCTCTATCAATATAATCCGTATTCAATATTTTAGTAATCAGCTCTTTTTGCACTTGAATTTCTGGAATATTAGCAACGGACGCAATACCACTAACTTTCTTAATCAAATCTGATCTAAGTCTTCCGTATTTACGACCAGCCAGTTGAGCCAATTCTAATCCATACATCAATGCATCAAATCTAACAGCTGATGCCTCATCACTGTCTGGCAAAATGAGCGGAGCTAACTCTTCACGAACTAACAATGTATCTTCGTATGAAAGCGTCTGGTAGTTACTCTCTGTAGAGTACAAATCAACATATTTAAGGTGCTGACGTACAGCAAAATTCTCACGGTTTAATTCACGGACTTTACCTGTCATCAGCTCTACCAGTTTATTTCGATAAGCTATTAACCTCTGCACCTGATAATTAACATCTTGGAGCTTATAAGCAATCTGAAATTCTAAGTTAAATACAGCTCCCTGTAATGCGATCATATTTGCTGTAGGTCGACCCTCGCCCATACGGAAAAATTCAAAGTTTCCACAGAAGTCAAATATATAAAATTTGGATTTATCCTCGCCATCCACAAGTCCTGGACATAATCTAGTACCACGTCCTATCATCTGCCAAAACTTTGCTTTACTCATGACTTTCTTAAAGAAAACAAGATTAAGAACCTCTGGCACATCGATACCTGTATCAAGCATATCAACTGATATTGCAATCTGAGGTAACTTCTTTGCATCAGAAAATTCATCAATTGCGCTCTGAGCAAAAGTCATGTAATTATCAATAACTTTTGCAAACGCTTGACCATTTGCCCCTTTAGCCAGGTTTGGGTATTCCTTATTAAAGACTTCCAGAATCTTCTCAGCATGATCATGATTCTTAGCAAAAATAATTGTCTTACCAATCTTCTCACCATAGTCAATCTTAAGACTGTCTCTCATAACAATATGAAGGACCTGTCGAATCGTATCTTCGTTAAATAGCCATGTATTAATTGCAGAAGAACTAATTCTTTCTGGAAGATTTCCTTCTTCATCCTCAAAAGTATCTTCATAAATATATTTATCTTCCTCTGACAATTCATCGTAGCAAATACCTTGCTCAATAAACTTAAACTTAGTCTCTACGGAAACATAATCTACTAAATAACCATCTGTAACAGCTTGAGCCAAATCATAACCATATGTTGGCACACCGTTTTCAAGTTCAAAAATTGAATATGTATTCTTATCAATCTCATCCTTTGGAGTAGCAGTAAGTCCAACTAATGGTGCATCAAAATAGGTAAAAATATCCTTATATTTATTGTAGATTGAACGATGAGCCTCGTCGCAAATCACTAAATCAAAATGACCACAAGTAAACAACTTACCTTCTTCATCTTTTGCAGAGTCAATAAGACCAATCATTGTTTGGTAAGTCGAAAATACGCAATGCGAATTGTAGTTGTCTTTTTCCTCACAAAGGTTCGTACATGATAAATCAGGTAATAGATTTACAAAGCTACGTTTCGCCTGTGTAACCAACGAGTTGCGATCAGCAAGGAAAAGGATATTCTTTACCCAGCCAGCATCCAACAACACCTTGCAAAGAGCTATTACTGTTCTAGTTTTTCCAGAACCTGTAGCCATAACAAGAAGCGCTTTTCTTCTATTCTTTTTGTCAAATGCATCGCAGACAGCCTTAATGGCTGCCTCCTGATAATATCTACCTGCTATGTTTTTATCTATAGAAATGTGATTTAAACTAGTCTTCATAGACTGAAGATTATATAGCTTCTCCAAATCACGTTTCGAATATATCTGAGCAACTTTGCGCTCTGGATATTGATTATCAACAATTCTAGTGTCGAAACCATTTGTTAAGAAAACAACTGGTCTTCTACCACATTCTTTCTCAATAATGTCAGCATAAAGCTTAGCCTGCTGACGCCCCTTTGCAACATCTACACAAGTTCTTTTTGCCTCGATAACCGCAAGAGGTTTGTGCGCATCATCATAAAGGACATAGTCAGCAAATCCCACCCCGGACTTATTAGGCATTCCCTCAAGTTCGACCTCATTGAGCCAGTTTTTCCCTTCTATCCATCCAGCATCTATAAGCATAGAGTCTATATAGATTTTTCTAGTTTTATACTCTGATAAATCAAGAGGTTTTGGCACATAGGTCTGCTGTTTTTCGGCTCTACGAGAAGATAATGCTTCTTTTAAAGCCTCATTTTCTTCTCGTAGCTTCTGTAAATCCAGCTCTTTCTTAGCTGAATTTTCTATTTCCTTCTGTAGCTCAGCTTTAGTTACCTCAGCCTGCTCACGATTCTCTTTGCTCTTTTTTATTCTGTCATATATAAGTGCAGGATTAAATGTACGTTCCTCATATAAATCAGAATAACAATAAGAAATATAGTCCAAATAGATGAAAAGATTCTCAAGACATAACATAGCCTCATCGCGTCCAAGCTTCCGACCACTATGAGCAACATTGTTTCCACAGCGACGAATAAAATCCATTCGCTTCCACAAATCTTGACCAATAATCTGTCTGTATTCCTCAGCATTCATCAAGCTCTGTAGATTATCCTGATAAGGCATCTCCAATTCCTTATCAACTGAATACATCCATTTTAGAGCAAACTCCATCGCCCTTCGGCAGTTAATAATACTTGCCGCTGGATCAATTAATATGACTCGTTCTGCAGAAATAGCCACATCAGAAAAACTATTAAATTTAGGTTCTTGCCTTAAATAGTCAAAGTTTGTTTGCATACACGCCACCCTCAATAAACTACTCAGCTATTTTACTCAAACTCATTCTTTATAAAACGTACAATAATCTTTGGCGTACTTTTCTCATAAGAAAATTTATATTCAAGCATCTTTTCATCTATAGAAAGATTACTTTTATATAAAATTAGAAAAATCAAGCATTTAACATTACTATTCTCCAAATAAAAATGTTCTAACCCTTCTAATGTTTTAAGTACATCAGCTTCTTTACCTTTATCACTTATCCATTTTGCTTCTATAACTATTCTATTATTAGAAATTCCAAAATCTGCTTTTTTGTCTGCTCCATCAATATTAATCATAAAATTTTCTGGATTAATGTCAGGATATACAGGTCTCAAAATTGCCAAAATCATATTTTGAAAATCATATTCATCCTCTATTTTAATAGTATCAAATGAAAAAGATTTAGCTCTCTTCTGATATTTCATAGGTTTTACCATTGCTTCTTCTACCATTTTTGTTATAGAATCTGCAATCTCGCCCCATGTACTTCCAGCAAAATATGACTTTATTCCTGATGCCTCCAAGTTGCCCAACGCTACTCTTAATGTTTCATCAGAATTAAGAACTGGATACGACGGAATTATGCTCATCTGAAAAGAAATATTTTTCGCTGTTTTAATATGCCAATCCTTGTACTTATTAGAATATCCCTTTGACTTACTCCAGAGAAAAACAGCATCTAATTGATCAATTAAATCCTTACTCTTACCATCATTTCTGTATCTTACTACACTTCCATTTACAACCGATGAAGCAACAGTTTTATCATAAGATGTAAATAAATCCACCAACGGATATTCATCATGCAACCATTCATTAACTAAGTGAGGAGCAAGCACCCCATCTGTAAAAGCTAATATATCAATATCCGATCTAAGACTATTAGTCTTATATGCGCGCGAGCCAAACAAATATAGTTCTTCTATCTCTGGATGCTCCTCAGATAAAGCATCAATTATTTCTTTCAAATCCCATGTTTCAGTATTTTCATCTTTCACTCGTAATACGTCTCCTTCTCTCATATATTATCCGACTATCATATACTAATATAATACCATCTGTCTGAATGATATGTACTCTACAACTTTTGATTTGTCGACTTGTTTTACAAATTCAGAAAATGCTTTCTGCTCCTCCATAGGAGGAATCAAGAATAAATACTTCTTCTGAGCTGTGATGGGAACCTGATTCCTTGTAGTCTGCTTCATTTCACTAGAATACTGCATCACGAATCCATCACTCTTCATATATGTCGCAAGATATTCTGGCATTATACTCTCTTTATTGCATCTATATGCTGTTAGAGATGTGCTCAATATCACCTTGGGTTCCGTTGTATGCAGCACAACAGTGGGACCAACAGTAGCATTATGCGCAAATAGGACATCCTCATTTTGCGCAATCCCCTTTCTAAGCTTTCCTGCACGTTCTACCGTAAGATACTTTGCTAATGAAAAATCTATTTCGCCATTTGAAATACAATTTGCTCCTATATATGGAACTCCTTCCGAAACAAATTCCTCACTTCTTGGATAATCCCCACCATGGTTTCCATCTAAATGATACGTAATATCTCCAGCATCAATCAGATCCTGTAAAGTATCTACTCTATAACCTTTTGGGTTCTCAACAGGATTTCCAAACATCTCGACAAATCGGGCTTTGATGAGCTCGTCAAGTGCATTTAACTGCTTCTTTCTCTGCGTTATAACCAGAGATAGTAAATCAAGCCTATTAGCAATTTCCGCCTGTTCTTCAATGCTTGGTATTGGAATCCGCAACTCTTCAATATGGTTCGCTTTTAAGTATTTTTGAGTGGACTGGTTTTGACTACCTTCCAATGCTCTTTTTACCGCACCTGATTGAAAATAATTTAAGAAATATCTCTTATTGATTGTTTCGTTATTCAATCGAACCAAGAACATATTTTGGCCGTAGAACTTCCCATCCTGTTCTGTAACCTCTGCTGTTTCTCCTATTGTTCCAATCATACTAATCAGAATATCACCGTTTTTTATGGGTCTATTTTTTGATATGGACTCATAATCTTCTTCAGAAATATAATTAACATTTCTAAAATCAATAGAACCATTTTTTATATTTTTTGATGTTATGTATGGAATGCCTTCTGTTTTATATTCCGGTGTAGCAGGCATTATCCAAAAATCATCTGATAGTATTTCTTTTACACTTTTTACCATCTATCATCCCTACAAATCTCAATTTGATGAATGATAGACTATGTTACATTTATAATCTAGTCCTATTCTCTTTGGGTATTGCTCCATAATCAAAAGAGCCTAAACCCGCAGTCGTTAATACCATCTCCTTTAGTTTAATATCTAATTGATTCTTATCAATTAAATTTTTAATCACGTCTCTTGTTGCCTCGGATACATTTGCCCCAAGATGAATTTTATCAATTTTCAATGGCACATATACAGGATTCTCTTCGTCGGTAATTTTAATAATTCTCCATTCTTTTTCAAAATTCCAAAGGCGATTTTTCACCAATGCTGTGGCCGTTGCAGCAAATTTTTTCTGATTATTGTTCTTTGGTAAATATTTATAATCATGTTCTTCAGTTTTTTTAGGATAAATAATTGGTAAAAAAACCATGTCTGACGATAATTTAAAATTTCTATATTTGTACTCAATGCACAATCCTTGATGCTTATCGGCATAATAATACCACATCGGAATATTTTTATTATCTGTTGTAAAGCATGCTCCTCTGACATTATTTCGATAGAAATTATTACACTCTTCAACATAAGACTGATCTATTCCTCTAGAAATATCAATATCATCAATTAGATATCTACCTTCATAAGCGTCATCATATTCGGATAATCTAGCTAAATATACCTCTTGCTTAACAATTTCTGATAATGTATATTCATTAAACGGTCTGAATCTAAAAAAGCTCGTATTATCTCTTATCTCACATAAATCATTAAGATCATCAAACTGCTCAATCATATCTACATCTGAAATATCATTCCTGTCTGATATAATTTTTCTAAAATGTTTTTTTAACTCATCATATTTGCTTTTTTCCATTATTTTTCCTCCCAATCTTTCAGCTCACATATTTACGATGAGATGCTTTAACATTTCCCTGATTTACAAGAGCATATTGCATTGTAGTATCTATCTGAGAATGGCCAAGTATCTTTTGAACTTGTTCTATAGGCATTCCCTTATCTATAGCTCTTGTCGCCATGGTTCTTCTAAACTTATGTGGATGAATCTTATTGAGATTAACACTACGCCCCAGCGATCTCATCCGAATCTCTACTCCGCTAATCTTTAACCTATCATGAGGGGCATCTAGCGAAACAAATAGTGCTTCATTTTCATCAGTTCTATCATTTATATATTTCTGTAAATGCAGTTTTGCCTTCGCATCAAAATAAACTCTACGCTCTTTTCCACCTTTACCAAAGACAACGCATTCTCTGGCTTCAAAATCTATATCATTTATATTGAGATTTACCAATTCTCCCACACGAATACCAGTAGAATAAAGTAAATCAATCATCGCAAGGTCTCGATTACAAGTACATTTGTCTCGAAGTCGCTCGATATCTTCATCCGTAATTATTTCCTTTACTTGTTGATTTGTTTTTATTTTATGTATTCGCTTCATTGGGCTTTTTAAAATATAGTTTTCTTCCTCAAGCCAAGAAAAGAAGCTAGAAATATTTCTTCTTACATTGTCTACGGTAACTTTACTGCAGTTATTAATCTTCTGATAATCCGAAAGGTAGCTTCTCATATCTTCTGTTGAGATTTTCCTAACGGGAGTTATTACCGTTTCTAGCATTTTCTCTATCGTTGTTCTATAGAATTTAATTGTTCTATCAGAACAGCCCTCTATTGTCTTTGCATCTAAAAAAATCTGCAAATAATCACCGTTGGAAATATCCATCTTATTATCGGAATTAGATGAAAAACTACGGAGCATTACTTCTTGCAGTTTTCTCATCTGTGATATTGATAAGTACTCCGCCATTTCATTTAAAACTGCTGCTACTTTTTCTTCCATGCTGGTATCCCCTTTCAAAGACACCAGCACACCTACAACCATTTAAAACATATACTCACTTTATAAATTATTTGCTAACTATTAATGTAACTATCGGACCAGCAATTGCAGCAAGCATAGCAATAAAAGCAATCCCCATCATCCATCGATTATATCTTCTGCTCTGTTCAAGATCCTTATTAGATTGTATATTAATCCTTACCTGTTCATCGTACATATTCTTCAGCTTATTATAATTGTCAGCTAATAAATGATTTTGCTCCATTAAAATACTAATCTGTTTAGAAGACAATTCATTTTGTTCCTCAATTTTTCTCTTGATTTCACCAATTATTGTGTCTTCTGGATCTATTGGAATTATTTCAGGAATCTCATAATTAGGAAACTCATATTTGGGCATGTTAATTTTAATAGGCTCATTTAAAGAGTCATATATCTTACCCAGGTCAATCTTTCCTAGTTGTGAAAACGAATCACTTAATTCTTTAAAATCCATTATTTCACCTACCCAAAATAATCTTGCATAAGACTATCAAATAATTTTTGTGTTTCTTCCAACGACTTTTGAACCGCAACTTTTGATTTGTCGACTTGTTCTATAAACTCTTCAAACTGTTCCTGTCTATTAAGTGGTGGTAAACAGATTTCCAGATTTCTTATATCCCCAAGAGAAATAAATTTTTGCGTTCCTCCTCTGACCTTGCTTATTACCGCATTATCAAAATAGTCAGATTCCAATAATGCCTTTACAAAAGAATTCAAGACCATGGAGTCTTCCTTAAATTTTATAAGTGCTACATTCTTGATAGCAAAATCAGGCTCAACGTTCACTATAACAGGATTTCCAACCGTTCCAATCATAGGCATCAGAATATCACCAATTTCAACCTTTGACCGTTGATTAATCTTTTTATAATCTTCTTCGCATATCAAATTACAATCTGTAAGATCAATTCGACCTGCAGTAACATTCTTTGATGTCACTAACGGATATCCTTCTGTGTAATACTGTGGAGAATCATGTGTTCCGTCACGAACATCACAAACCGCTCCAAGTTTATATTTTTCCCAGTCGTTTGGATTGATGACCATATCACCAAACAGCTCGACAAATCGGGCTTTGATGAGGTTATCTAATTCCTGTAATTCCTTCCGTCTACCTTCTATTATTTCAGCAACTTTATCAAGAACAGTGCTAATATGCTGTTGTTCCTGATAAGTATACTTTGGAACAAGCGCAGATCTAACAATCTTATCACTAACTGCAGGATAACTTGCACCTGTAGCTTGTGACACCATATCATCTATAAAAGGCTTAGATTTGCAAAAGTTAAATATAAATCTAGAATCTACATCATCTTTACTTTCTAAAACGCAAAAACCTGTAGATGCAACCGAAACATTAGGAGTATCTTCTTCAAGTAAAGCTACTGCATTAAGATTCGGTCTTACTGTTGAAACAAGGACATCTCCACGTTTTACAGCCTTACGCGCTCTGCTTGGAGACTCTCCAAAAGTAATTGTCTGATATCCTGTGACTTTCTTTGTCTCATTATCTACAGAAGAAATATCTATGTAATCAATTAGAGTATCAACCTTTTCCTTTATCTGTCCTGAACTTGGCTTACATAAGTCACCTAACTTTATTTTGTCCATCTATCATCCCTACAAATCTCAATTTGTTTTTCCTTTCATCTAATCTGCGGACACGCCTATTAAATAGTTAATAAATGCACTACAAGAAACCAACATATATTTGGCCTCTTCAAATGTAGATGCTGGCCCACCTATATCGCCAGCATGTCTAATACCATTAGCGTCAGATGTATATCCATACAATGTAGTAAACGCTGTCTTCAGTCCCGCATGGATTTCTACACCACTATCCTCCAACTTTTTCAGCATTTTTCCTAAAGTTGCCTCTTTGCCCTTTATTCCAGTTAAAATTTCACATAGCGCTTCTACTGCACTTATACTCTCTTTAATAGAATTTTCATAGTCAGGGTTATTCCTATCAGCCATCATTCTATTAGCTTTCGATAAATGCTCATATACTGGTTGATACTTAGTATCTAAAGCTTGATTTATCGCCTCTATCTCATACTCATCACATATAGGTGTAATTATTCCATCAACAAATCTATAGCCAATATACTCTCTTTCTAAGAACATATTCACAATCTTAAATATTGGAATTCCCTTAAAAGGTACTTCAAAATAGCTATATCCACAGTCAGCTAATGAATCTTTGATATAATTGTCCCAATACTGGATAATAGCCTCAATCAAAGTTAATACATCATCATAATCATCTTCCATAATGGTTGTATTAATCATATTCCAAATTTCATCGTCATCGTAATCAATTCTTACATCTACAGGTTCAGAATATACTGTGCCTAGAATATATCTAAAAAAATCTTGAATACATGCTTTTGTATAGAACAATTCTCCATGATATACTTCTCTATATAGTTGACTGAGCATATTCTGTAATTGCACTCTAGTCCGCTTATCAAAATCCTTCAGCTGAATTATCGTATTCTCTACCTTGATGCCATTACGATCTGAAAAGCCCCCTCTTTTACTAACCTTAGCCATTTCTTAAACTCCTAACAATTTCTCCAACTCATCCATTTCCTTGCCAATCTCCCTTTCAAGTTCACGGATATTAGCCATAATCTCTGATGTTGGTGGATACTCCACTTTTTGATATTCCACTTCTTTGTATTTGTTAATAGAAAGGTCATAATCATTGTCTACGATATCCTGCTTAGGCACCATAAAAGATTTGTCTGTACGTTTTCTATCTGCCTCTACTTCAATATTCTTAAAACGTGCAATTATATCTGGAATATCATTTTCATTTACAGGTGTACGCTTGTCATCTAAGCTATATCCATCGGCTGTCATGTCATAGAACCAAACATTATCTGTTCCACCATGTCCAGTCTTAGTAAATATAAGAATAGCTGTAGAAACTCCTGCGTATGGTTTGAATACTCCAGAAGGCATTGAAATAACTGCCTCCAGTCTATTATCCTCTACAATTACTTTTCTAATATCCTTGTGAGCCTTAGATGAACCAAATAAAACACCATCAGGTACGATACAAGCACATCTACCGCCAACTTTAAGAATTCTAAGGAACAATGTAAGGAACAAGAGCTCAGTCTTTTTTGTTTTACATACCTTTAGAAGGTCGCCAGATACAGCATCTGCGTCAAGGCTACCTTTAAAAGGTGGATTAGCTAATATAAGCGAATATTTATCATGATCTGCATTCTGATCTGACAAACTATCTCGATACTCAATAAAAGGATTATCAATACCATGAGTCATCATGTTCATAGCACCGATACGAAGCATAGTTCTATCCATATCAAAACCATTGAACATAGAATTCATGAAATGATCTTTCTTATCCTTATTAAAGAATATTTCTTCTTTCTTTGTTTCTTTTAAGTACTCTGCAGCAGATACTAAGAAACCTGATGTACCACAAGCTGGATCACAAATTACATCATCAGACTTTGGATCTACTAATTCCACCATCATTCTAATAATGTGTCTTGGTGTTCTAAACTGGCCATTTCTACCAGCAGAAGCTATCTTATTTAGCAAATACTCATATACATCACCACGAACATCAGTAGCCTGAGTTTCATTCATCAATGCATAGATTTCATCAAGGGAGTCTACAACCTTTGATAAAAGAAGTGGTGTAGGTAATTTAAAAATAGCGTCATCCATGTATTTAGAATATGCACTATCCTTATCGCTATGAAGGTTCTTGATAAATGGAAAAACCCACTCCTGCATTACTGTATACATTCTGCCAGCTGGAAAATCATGAAATACAGACCACTTAAGTTGCTTTCCATCTATAGAACGCTCACCAATCTTTACCTCCTCAGCAAAAATACTCTTATAAGGAAGTCCAAGCATAGCGCTTTCTTTTTCCTTCTTGTTATCTACATCATCTAAATCTCTAATGAACATTAAATATGTAATCTGCTCGATAACCTCAAGTGGATTTACTAAACCACCTGCAGCAAATATATCCCAAAGTCCATCTATCTTATTTTTTAATTCACCTGTAATCACTAAATTATTCCTCCGTATTCCATATATATTTGGTGTATCTACCACCACCTATTTTCTTAATCTCACCACTCTTCAACAAATCTGCAAGAGCTCGTTGAACTGTGGTATCACTAATATCAGGATTCATATTGAGAAGTTCAGCTTTTGTGATGGTTCCAATATGTCCCTTAATAATTTCTCTTATTCTATCTCCCTTAGAAAAACTTGAATCGGTAACAAGCTTTACTCTGGATTCAAATTCTTTGTAGGCGCTCACAATGATTCCAAGCATATAATTAACAAACGGTTTGTAGTCATTTGTATTCTCATGCCAGTCATTTGAACTATCCTGTAAAACCTCATAGTATGTCTCTTTTGATTCTTCAATTAGCTTTTCAATACTGATATACTTTCCAACAATAAATCCAGATTTATATAAAAGTAGCAATGTAAGCAATCTACTCATTCGACCATTACCATCGTTAAATGGATGGATGCATAGAAAGTCCAAAATAAACATACTCATCAATATAAGCGGATCCACTTCATCTTTGGCATCCCTAAAAGAGTTGCACAAATCATCTACAGCCATCGATGTCTCCCAAGCAGGAACAGGTACAAACCTTATATGTTCATTACCATCTTTGTCTGTTTCTCTAATAACATTGTCATCAAGCTTAAAAACGCCTCCATCGACGCTTCCCAAAAACTTGTATAAATCCCTATGAAGTTGTAGCAAATAATTTGCATTGATTGGGATATATTCGTAGCTTTCATGAATAGTATTAAGAACATCTCTATAACCAGTAATCTCTGCTTCATTTCTATTTCTAGGAGTAGTTTTCTCCTGAACTAAATTCTTAAGTCTATCATCACCAGTAAAAATCCCCTCTATTCTATTTGAAGCATCTGTACTTTGAATCTTTGCAATTTCTACAAGTTCATGTAATTCGTCCTTATGTGCCTCGACGAAAAGTCTCTGTTCTCCCTTATACTCATTAATAAGCGTAAGCTTTTTTACGATTTCTGGCGTAAGTAGTTTTTGCCATTTTCCCCTGTAATCATAATCGCGCATTTAATTACCTCATATCCATTTTAATTTAGTCATTTTGTCCTTCAATGATGTAATTGATTAATTATAATCTTACGCTTATTTAATTTAGTCGTCAATAGTTTTAATTTAGTCATTTTTGCTCTATTTGACTAAATTGAATCAAAAAATGACCAAATTAAATTCCTTCATTCTCCTTATACTTCCACTCCATAAATCCACAATTCTGTGCCGACTTATATACCGGAAGTATCACTTTTTCAAGCTCCTCTTTAAAATGACCATACTTAATTTCTGTATCGTATATACGATATCTAACATCTTCATCATTAAAATGTTTATTTGCACATTTTTCAAATTCTTTGCGTACTCTATCGTATTTACGCATCACGATATACGACTTATATTCCATTCGAACTAGCGCATCAAAATACATATCCCAGTCCGGTAGATTATTACTTTTGGTACTATTGATACTCCTAGTAGTCGGATGCAAATTCCACATCTCATCATGCGCCACGTATGACCAAGGTACAAAATGATCTATAGATATGTCGTTTGGCGTCAATATGGTCTTACCATATATCTCTTCCACTGGCTCTGGAGATACTGTCAAAATCAGCTTCCAGTATTTCTTCACATCATCTAATTTACGTTCCTGTGGTGGGTACAGCTTGTCAGCAATACCTGGCACATTTGGATTTCTTCTTTGTAAATAAAGAATCATGTTGTACTCAAGCCAGCCTCGAATAATCTCCTGATTCTTTACAAAGTAATTAACCCATTCATCCTTCACAATGATTTTGGATGACAGGCCATTTAACCCTAGGAAGTAATAGATGATGCCTCTGTGACTATTAATATTTTCAATAAGTGTATCTTTTGGAACATCCCAAGCTTTCCCCTTTATTCCAGGAACAAAAGGCGCTTGTAAACGATAAGGAACATTTAATATCAATGTTCTCTTCTTTGAATTTATTTCTTTATCCTGCGTCTCAGATAAATATGCGATAAGCTCAGGCTTTTTGATATTTGATGTAAAGCTTGGATTCTTATCTTTTATGAGATTGACCAGACTTTCCAATGTATCCTTTGGTCCAAGGTTCAAATGATACTCTGTAACCATGTACCAGGCACTAGCAATCATGTCATCTACCAGTTCTTCAAAAGCTATTTCTGTATGGCCAGCAACCACTTTTTCAAGAATAGCCTTAAACCAAAAGAACTTATAACACTCACTAGTATTATCAAAAAGTCGGCTCAGATATTCGATATGAAGTTCATCAGAATATGGCAGATTCATCAGCGGTTCCCCTCCCAATAAATACGTTCTTTAAAAGCACCACGCTTATCAGACTTCTCCTTACGTACTTGCTCTAACTCCTCCAAAGAGTGTCCTCTGGCTTCACATATTGCATAAAGCACTTCCAACACATCAGCCATTTCCTCTATGGATTTGTCAGCCTGATATTCTGCCACTTCTTCATTTAGTTTTTTATCCAATTCCTGCAAGTAATCCTCTTCTGTCAAAGTCCTAATTATTGGACTCTTTCCATCAGCCTGGATTATCTGTGGAATCTTATCCCTTACTAACTTTCCCACTATTATTCTCCCTGGGTAATATAACCACAAACTAGGATAATTATATCATATAATTTTTCATTTAGGGCAAAGAAAAGGACCGTCTTTCGACA
>JAEEGL013649586.1_pt1 | contig 32587 bp, 25 predicted proteins | sample 9134231 | NCBI WGS metagenome assembly JAEEGL01 (sample SAMN16246548, study PRJNA631951) | gut metagenome | biome: gut microbiome; feature: rumen; material: fiber-attached | host: Bos | place: Iran: Karaj | collected 2018-10
AAGCCAACAGCAAGTGACACGCGACGTATTCATAGCCCAGGTAGAGCGTGAGCAGGAGGCCCTCCGTGGCTTCTTGCTCGCCCTCTGCTGTGGCAACAAGAGCGATGCCGACGACCTGGCGCAGGACTCGCTGGTAAAGGCCTACCTCTCTTCGGCGGGCTACCAGGAGAAGGGGCGGTTCCGCTCATGGATCTTCAAGATTGCCTACAACACGTTCCTCAACCACAAGGCGAGTTGCCGGACGATTGACACGCTCGACGAAGCACGAAAGGTCGTCAGCAGCCAATCAGCAGAAAGCAGTTTCGAGCACCAAGACCTCTATCTCGCCCTGCGAACCCTGCCACCCAAGGAACGTTCGGCCATCACCCTCTATTATCTCAACGGCTACGACATCAAGGAGATTGCCGCTATTACCGACACCTCAGAGGATGCTGTGAAGAAACAACTCTCTCGGGGCCGTGACAAACTTAAAGCAAGACTGAAGTTATGAGCAAAGACAAAGCACTTGAGGAACTGTTCCTCGCCCAGAAACCACATTTCGATGACAACGCCGACTTCATGGCTGCCCTCACCCGACGGCTCGATGCCGTGGAGTTTGTCCGTCAGCATCAGGAGGCTACTATCCGTCGCTATAAGATGGCTATGGTCATCGCTTTTGCCGTTGGTGTCGTGAGCGGAGCCATCACCTTGGCTTTTGTCCTCTCCTTGCCTGCCGGAATCCCCCTGTTCACCTTTCATGTGCAATCAGGCATTCTCCTGTGGCTCGCCGAGAACTCCCGCGTCATTCTATCCACCGTCCTCGCCTTGTTGATGAGCCTCGGCATGATGAGTATCATCAGTAATATCCAAGACATTGTGCATTTACAAAAGAGAACCTTAGGCAATGTGCTACGAATAGATAACGGACAAACAAACGAATGCTGAAAGAAAACTCATATCATCAAACAGGCATACTGTCTACAGCCATGATGCTGTTGACAGGTTTGCTCTTCATGGCTTGTAGTTCTAACCAAAATGAGCAACCAGTGCAACAGGAAGAAGATATCGTTGATCCCATAACGGTATACCAAACGCCAACCTACTCTCCAGATACATTGACTGTTCCTGAACCATCCATTGTCAAAAAGGAGGAGCCCACCGCCCTATCACGCTATTACGAGGAGGGATATGATGAAGGATATGATGACGGCGAAGAAGATGCGGTGATGGAAAATGGATGGGGTGGACAGTACGATGACAGTTGTCCTTACAAAGGCAAGCAACGCAAGGAGTTCCAACTCGGCTATGAAGAAGGCTACGAGGCTGGATACTATGACAACAAAGAGGGTGATGAATAAGTACTATCTTTCCCCTCAAATTCAATAAGTTATGGAGAAGTGTTCAACTCAGAACGACAGCCAGTCGCTGACTTTATAGTAGGCCTTTGCCTTGACGGCATAGTCGCGGGCGTCGGACTTGAGGTCACTGACACTCCTTGAGGTGCCATAGACGAAGTTGGCACTGTCGGCATACAGCTGTATATCTCCGAGCACTTGAGTGTAGAGGCTGTCAAAGTCCTCTTCCGACCTGCTGCGGTAATACTGCAACAAATCCACCCTCGCTTTCAGTCGGTCGTAATGAGCGTTTTCCAGTTTGGCAGGCAATCGCATCAGACTGTCACAGAGTGATATGTTGTATTTGAGGTAGTCATGATGCCGGTATGAGTTGGCCCTGCTGATTTTCTTTCGTGCATTGTCCAGATTGACAAAGCGTGGGTTATAAGCCAGTTGCTTGGCCTCCTCATAGCGCTGTGTCACATTGAAAACGCTGTCAAGCTGACTATTAATTGAAGAGCCGCGGGCGACCACCCTTGACCCGTCACTCTTGACCACTTTCTTCATCATCGCCACCCTGTTTTGTATCGCTTTCATATCCGACGCGCTCCAGGTGGTGTGCCGGAAAGTGAGCAAACAGTTGTGTACGAACCCAGGCACATACTTCTTAGCCAGTTTTTCTTTCAGTGCGTCGGCCTCCTCTGGACTGACTCGCTGGTTGTCGGCGAGAAAACAGATGAAGTGGTGCACTTTGAAAAACTGACGGTTGAGTGTGATTTCATTGGATGACGTGCTGATCATGTCGATTTCCCTTTCCACAGCCGGTACAAACTGGCTTCCCATAGGTAAATCAACTGGCGGGTCAAGCCGTGTCTTCGCATAATAAGCTACTGAGCCGACAGCCACGACGGCAACTACAATCAATATGGAGGTTTTGATCAATCTTTTCATTTTCTGAAGGAAGGAATAAGGGTACTATAGTATCGGCTCCGACGTTTCGGTGAGAAGGGTGTCCATGGGCAAGGTGTCCTCGGCGAGGGTGTCGACCCATGCTTCATCAATGCTGTCGACAGGTTGCACGATTGACGGCTCCACAGGTGGTGTGGACATATCGTCGGTAAGCAATGCGTTGGTCACCCATCCGATGCCTCCGCCTAAAAGCAAGCCGACCACCAATCCTGCGATGAACTTGGGTGAGATACGAAATTTCCCCTTGGCCTTCGTCCGTTTTTCCACTTGCGCCGACTTTGACGAAGCGAAGGGCGACGGCGAACTGGGGTCGAGGAGCCACAACGACCATGCTGGTGGCACCAACTTCTCCTGGGAGAGATCAGCCATCACACCCTCACGTATCATCTTCTGGTGAGAGGCATCCACAAAAAACACTCCCGCATACCTCATATAGCAAGTTTGCAGCACCGAGACACCCAACAGATCACCCACCGTGCCCAATGGCATCCCCTTGCCATCAATCCGCCATGCGTAACGGTCGGTTTTCTTCACGGGACCAAAGTGCAGATTCTCCTGCTGATAGTCTTTCTCAAAGAAACGAGACAGGAGAGAGGGGTCTTTGCCCGCTGTCAGACACGTTGTCATGCCACTGACCAAACGTCCCAGATCGGGAGCGGCTGTACGTGCTATCTGCTGGGGTACAAAGACAATCAAAGCCTTATAGTCACCCACTCTGGAGAAGAGCGGTTTGATGACATAGAGGTAGTATCCTTTGTCACCAAATGACAACATGGTGAGTGTGTCGCTGAAAGAGGCTGGCAGTGCAAAAAGACTTCCAAGGCGTATGTCGAGGATACCTTGCGAGGCTTCGCTGCCATGATAGATGGGCTGATGGTCCTCACCGTTTCTGATGGTCTGTTGGTATAATTGGAGTTTCATTGTAGATGGGATAGATAAATGGGGTGATGAAATAAAATGGATGTCGTAGCAGGGTTATTGCCGGAGCTGAGCCTCCAGACGTGCAATTTTTCCTTTGCTGAAGCTTTTCGACTCGCGGAGGATGATCTTCACGATGTCCTTGGCATATTCGGTGGAGATGCGGCAGTAGTTTTTGAAGCAGACCTCACCAATGCAGAAAGGCACCGGGTCGGGCATGAAGCCACCTGCTATCTCATATTTCTTGCAATACTGTCTGAGCAATGTGAGGAAGCCGCCATAGTTGCGGTAGAGGAAGTCGGAGAGGTGATTGTTGATGTCCTCACCCTCCTGGATGCGTGTGAACACATGGTCGTATTTGGTGACGATGATACAGATGCCGTCGGTGGCATCTTGCAACACACCCGACTCTTCCAGGTGGCGCAGTCCGCACGTCAGATACTCGTCCTGCGTCTGCCCTTTATACTTCTTCTTTTCCGCTCCATACTCGATGATGAAGAAATGGAACTTACGGCTATTGGTCTTATTCCCCACCAAGATATTATTAAACGACTCAAAGGCCTTTTCATGCTGACGGGTGAAATGCTGTGTGAGTTGGTTTTCTCTCCAATAGAGATAGCAGAAAAGCTCACCCGCCATGTCGATGAGCGTGACAGGGTGAACTAATCCCTTATAGTCGGTCATATTGAGACGCATGGCGAAATTGGCATCCACCGGTGTACGTCCCGGCAACACACAGAGCTCACGGTTGCCGGTGAAGATCGACATCAGTTCGGAGAGATAGTCATATCCCTGGCAGTCACCAAGCACCGTCACGTTATCGGCCACCGAACCCTCCTGTGCGGCGTTGATCACCACGCCGATGGCACAAGTCTTGCCAGAGGAAGGGATGCCCCAGAAATAGAACTCGGTACTCATGCCATCCAGCGACTCGATATGCTTGTCTGTAGGCAGCACATCTCTCATGGGGGTGCCGAGCATGTCTACAAAACCATCTACATACTCATTGGCCTCGATGAGTTGCTCCTTGGTGAAAAGGCCTGTGTCGATACACTGTTTCACAGTGGCCGCATCGAGCAGGTTGCAGTCCTGGTGCAGCAACTGCAGCAGTTCGTCACGGGTCATCCCCTCTTCAGTCAGCGTCTGTATCATCTGATACTGGTCATCGCTCTCCGACAATCGGTCACGCCATTGCTCTAGTTGGGTTGAGGCATGCAAACTTGCCTTGCCCTTAGGGATGGACACCTCGTTGTAGAGCACGATATGGTGTATATTGTCATAGTCGTGATCAGTGTCAGAGGGTGCCTGCCGACCGATTCCCCCTGTCAGTGTCTCACGTGACTTGGTATGGCGTTCCTGTATCAGATAAGGCAGGAAAAGAAGTGGGAAGCAGACCAACCCTATGAGCCATGCAAGCGGCAGTGGAAACTGCATCTTCTGACAGCGGGCACTGACCTGACTGAGTTTCTCGGCAGCCACCAGATATTGGGTGCCCTTGTAAGCGGCGCCGTTCTCGTCTTGCTGCAGTTCCTCATTGGAGAGGGCACTGCCAGCGGCTCTTTCCATCGTCTGTTGCCAGGTGTCCACAGCCTGCTGTATCATCCTGATATTGCCCAGCAGGAACACGTTCCACACAGAACTGCCCTCTTCCGCTTTGCTCAGCCATTCAGTAGCCTCGCTTCTCACACTGTCATTCTCGGCCGGCAGCAGTTGCAGTTGCAGGGTTCTCACCATGTTGTTGAGCATGATGGTGTCGCCCCCACTCACCTTACCCAGTGTGTTGGCCTTGAAGCCACGGGCTGCCAGTTTGCCTGTACGCAACGACTTTTTAAGACTGCTGCGATAAGAGTCGATACGTTGGCGGGCATAGTCATCGTATTCGTCAAACATGGTCTTGGAGGCCGTGACAGCCTCCTGAAAAGCGGAGACAATCTCATCGTTGTGTGCCCTGACAGTCCAAAAATGGGAGAAAGGGATGAATGCCACCACGCAGAGGAGTGCGAAGAGAGGCAACAACACCCGTTCTATACCGACATTTCTCCTGAAATGGTCGGCGGTGGCTTTGAGGCGCTGCAGGGAGATACACCCCAGTGCGAGAAGTGCCGTAAACACACCTGTGATGATGCCTGCCTTTGGCATGTCACCTCCTGTGAGGTAGGTAAGCCCCATAAACATCACATAGCTGATGATGATGAGCGATGCGAAAGCCAGCACATAGCCGTATGCAAATTTCAGTTTCTTATTCATTTCTCTATTTCAGATATCCTTTCGTCATTTGATAAAAACGTCTCAGTCGCACGTCACTGTCGGAGAAGAAGTTGCGGGCGTCGGATGAGTTGATGCCATTTTCACCTCCCTTGGCAATCTGAGGATGTGCCTTACGGTCCACGATGCGGGTCACCCTCACCACACACATTAGTCCATGGGCATCGCCACCCCTCTGCACCGACTTGTAAGCGCTTTGGGGCATCAATGCCATACAATAAAGACCCATATCGAGCCATAAGGGGCCGCCACCGATGCGTTTCCACTCCTCACGTGCATAGTTGTCGGGGGTACCCGTCTTGGAGAAGAGGAGCAGGGTGTCGGCGATATGCTCTTCCCTGTTGAGTTGTGCCACCCTGTTGTACATCGGGGTGAGCAGACGGGGCGAGTTGCGCTGTGCGTCAAGGAGAGCCTTGAGCAAAGCATTCCATGCGTTGTTGTCACAGTCGCGGGAGAGGTTCTCGTCATGATAGTCGCCCTGTGGGGTGACCAGTGAGGCCGACACTTTATGTTTGGTCAACATGCGCGTCCAAGCCTCGGCCAGTTTCAGACTGTTCCACTCATTGCTGCCCTGTCCGAGTATCCAGGGCACCAGCTCTCTTTTCATGGTGGCTCCTGGCATATTGAGCATGTCATAATAGAGCAGTGTGGGGTCGGGACTCACGTTGTCGAGGCCGAAGCGGTCGATGGAGTCGAGGCGCAGTTGGTCCCATGTGTAATAAGCCATCTGCAGGCTGTCATTGGCCATATAGTCTTTGAGCCCTGGAAGGGTATATAGTTTGTCCAGATAATGCATGAAACGGCTTCCTGCCCAGGAGAAATTGCTGTTGGTCTGCAGGAGCACATCTCTGTTTTTGAACACAAACGGACTGCCTGCCTGCTCGCCATAATTCAAGGCCTTGGCCACGAGTGCCACGGGATAGACATCGTCAGAGACAGCGAAAAACTGACTCATGCCACTGCAGCCGTTCCAAAACGAGCGTGTGGAAGATGACAACGACCACGCGTCAGTCTCCTTGCCAAAAAACATGGCCTTCCCAGTCGTGACACGGCCTTTCTCTCTCAGTGTCTCCTGTTTCAGGCTATATTTGCCCACGGTGTTCAGATGGGCCAGTTCTGGCCGTGTGAGTACCGCCGCCAGGGCCACCAAGGGTTTGAAAGCAGAACCTACATAGCGACGCATCAGGGCAGGGTTTTTGCGGCTGACGGCCAACTCATAGTCGACGCCCTGGTCGGCCGAACGGTAATAGGGCGCTGCCACGATGCATCCGTTGGCCATGTCCATGACGGTGAGCGATAGTTCCCACTGGTCGTCATTATAGAATCTGCCGCTCCGTTTCAGGGCTTTGCAGTAGTTGGCCAACTCCTGCTCCATCTGCAGAGAGAGCATGGGGTCAAGACTGAGATGGATACTGTCGGTATAGACGGTATTGCGCAACGTGCTGGAGAGCCCGCGCAACACCTGTTGCGTAAACCGGTCGGTGAGGTTGGGGGGTATCGTGTACCTGCTCCTGCCTGCGTTGGTGTGTATGAGTGACGAGAGGCGCAACATGGGATTGTCGCGACTGATGAGGAGCTCGGTGATTTTCTCTGAGTTTTTCTGCTTAGACAAGACCAGTTTGATGTCATGGTCTAACAGATAAACCTGACCTGCCGACGAGGAGGACAGAGGAAGCGAGGACTTCATGGGGCCACGGTCATCGTATGGCTGACAATACATACCCACTGGCTTGATGCGCACTTGATGATCGTCGAGATACTCCAGGTAGATCTCCTGCTCCTGACCGGGCCATCTGATGCACAGCGTAGTGGTATCGGCCGTATAGGCGCTGTTGAGCTGCCAGAAGTTGACCTCCCGCCCATTGACCGTGCGCAGGGTGTGGGTGTCGTCATCTGCCACAAAGACCTTGTTATATCCCCCACCCTGACTTAGATGTCCTTTCGACTGACGTAAGGGAAGCACCGACTTGCCCCAGGACACGAAGCAATGCTGAGAGGCCGGAAACAGCGTGTTGTCGGAACAGGTGATGGTACCCACCCAGGGGTCTTTGACCAACGCCACTTTGAACATGGCTGGCACCACCTCTATGCGTTCGATGGCCAATGCGTCGCCTGAGGAGAAAGAGATGCGAAACATACGTTCGCCAAGATGGGAACGTTGCTTCTCCAGCAACGAGGGAATGTCACTGTTGAAATAAAACCTGCGGTCTGCCTCGTCGGCAATGGAGTCGGGGTTGATGCCCACCAGACGGATATCGGCGGCACGTCCGCCCTCTACGTCGCTCTCGCTATATGGAAGTACAAACTCCAGTCCAGGGTAGCGTTTCTCCAGTTCGGCGATGGTGCGCGGCCGCATTTTGGCGTACGGGTCGCTGTTGCCTCTCTCCACGAGGTGTGCGAGCAGGTCGTTGGCCTTTTTCACAAACCCCGCTTTGGCACTGGGCACATAGATGTCGGCGGCTGCGGGTTTACCCACCTGTGTGCATTGTTTGAAGCAGGTCATGCTCACCACCAGCACGACGAGCAGTGCCACTGCCAGCATCAGTTTTTTCCGGTGCCTTTGCAGCCATCGTTTGTCCATCTGCCCCGCTATGGGTGTCTCTGTATGTGTGTCCTTTGAGGTGGTAGACGGCTCTTTTGTTTTGTTCTTCTCCTGCTCCACTTCATTGAGCCGGGCGATGACCTCCCCATGCCTGTAAGTGTTTTCTCCCCCTTTGCTCACTGTCTGCAAAATCAGCAGGTCATTGGTGTCGAGACGTTTTTTACCCAGCACCCTGTCTATATTCTGTGGGATAGACACCGCCAGATGGCAGAACAGTCCACGGGTGGGCTGTCGCTCACCCATCAACAGCGGCACCAGTGGCGCCACTTGTTCAAACCGTGCCATCTCAGCCTCTGAGGCTCTTCTGGCATTGACCGTGCGCAGGGTGTCGCCTGTCCAGTCGAGCACCATGCCTTCTGTTGAGGCATTGCCCCAACGCGAGATGTCGTCGAGATGTGCGATGACCATCAAGTGCCCGAAGAGTGCCAGTGTGCCTCTGTTGCCACAGTTGACGGCATATCCCACCGACGCATACGGTCTGGCGCAGGAAGGCAGTGCGTCGATGGCATGCAGGAGTGCCTGCAGCCGTGGCGACTGTCTGAGTTGGTCGGCACGTCTCTGTTCTTCTACCCCCAGCCGGATGAAGATCTGTCGCTGGTGCATGATGCCATAGACGATATACTGCAGGAGCCGTCTCTCCTCATCGGTAAGCAGGACTAGAGCAGAAACCTCGACCACCATCGCGTTGCTGTCTGGCTCACGGTGGTCATAAAAGCGCATCTTGTCTGCCGCCGCCACCAACGGAGTGACGCCACCCTCTGCCGCCACCCACTCACGCAGCGGTGTCTCATAGACCACACGGGTGGTATATGCCCTGCCATGACCGGGAAAAGACACATGCGCCGGTTGCACATGCACCATCTGGTAGCACCGTGTGTCGGGGTTGGTGTAAAGATAGAGCGAGGCATACTCCTGTCCAGACATATCGGAAAAGAGGGAGCACAGTGTATCGGCGGCAGATGACACACCAGTGGAATAGGCCAACACTCCGTCGCCCATCTCATGAGTGAGCGACCCCATCACTTTGTATTGCAGTTGATAGTTCATATTGACTGAGGGCTGAAAAGGATGGTAGATGGTTTAGAGACCATACAAGTAGGCAAGCACGCCTCCTGCGTTGTCATACTCTGGCACGATGCCAAGGTCATGCTCATAGAGCATATTGGCTGTGAGTTGCAGTGCGCCGAAACAGGCCCTGCGGTTGTACCTGCTGGCAGAGCCTTCGAAGGTCTGGTTGTCATCCTGCCGGTGTGGACAGATATGGAAGTCGTCGTCGATGGGAGTGGCTGTGAAAAACACATGTGGTGGCAGACGGAGCAAATCGCCCACAGCCCCATGTACATTCAGCAGCTGAGGGTCGGCCTGACAGAAGTCGGCCACCCGCAACCTCACATGTTCATCAATGGGATAGAGATGGGTCATCGTATACTTCCCGGGAAGTCTCAACAGATGTCCGTTCAGGATATAATGACAGGCGCTCTCGTATTGGTCGTAGCAGTCGTCTATCACCTCCTGGGGTGCGCTACCAGCATACACGAGCGCATCGGCCATCTCTTCTTTGCTGGCAAAGGGGTTGGGACAGGTGGGCAGCAGTGCATGAGGGTCGGAGATGAGGCCACTGGCGCAGGCCTGCCGGAAGAGGGTGACAAAATGGGCGTATACCAAGTTGATGTCGCCATGGGTGGCTTGGTATAGCTGTCGGAAGTCATCCTCTACCATCAATGCGTCGATGCCTTTGAAAGCCAGATACCAGTTTTTGCGCTGCTTCATCTCCACATACGAGGTGAGCGACACCAGCGCATGCATCATCTGCGGGAAATGGTCGGTACCACTGCTTTGCAAACCAGCCGATGTGGGCACACAACATTTGTCGCACACCACCACGTCGGTGGCATAGAACGTATAGTAATGGAAATAGAAATGGTTCTTAAACTCGCGTAGGAAAGCGTCGCGACCGGAGCCAGACATACCCGAAGCCCCGCCGGTGAGCCGTCCATCGATGTCGAGGAGTCTCCAGGCATCGGCGATGGCATTGACCACCGTGTCGGTATCGTACTCGAAGAAATGCTGGAAGAGACTTTTACCACTCACTCTGCTGCTGTCGGTAGGCCGATACCCCTTCTGCCTGTAATAGTCCTTGCGCTGCCGGGTGCTCATATAGTTGTTGGCCCATACCTCCAGCGAGTCTTCGTCAGCGGCTTCGGGGATGTTCTCCATGGTCACCTGATGAAGGGTCTGCCGTGGGTCGTGAAGCACCGGTCCTGAGGGGGTCTGCCGCCGTGTGGCGTCGGCTTTGTTCTCCTCATAGTATTCCACGAGACGGATGGTCTTTTTGCTGTTGCGGTTTTTCCATACTGTCTCGGTGAACATCTTCTCAGGGCATGACATGAGCGACTTCATCACCGCATGAAACATCCTGATGGAGTCTGGAGTCATGACCTCACCCGGCACATCGAGAAACTCCAGATGGAGGCTGTCGGGACCGGTGAAATCGGAGGCATAGTGATTGTGCCCTCTGCAAGCATACACCTTGGTGGTGCGCACTCCACCTCGCCGGCTGGTCACATCGTCTATCAGTTCCAACACGGAGTGATGGGGCGAAGAGTCCTCCAACCGGTCTTTCTGCACATAACCGAGTTTGTAGAGCGAACCTATTATGTCTGTCAGCAGATAGGTCTTGCCGCTGGAGGTGGCTCCTACTACTGCCAGACGTATCACATCCTTATTGTCACTGAAAAGACTGGCAATGGCCGAGAGGATATCAGAGTCGTTTTTATTGAATAGTTTCATTTTCTTGTTGGTGTTAATAGGGCTGACGGGGCGAAGGGGACTGATGGCTGGTGAGGGAGGTGGCCGTCATAAAAGCCAAGAGGGCAGCACTCTCCAACGCCTCGCCCACGGCATCGACACCGAGACCTGGGTTGAGACGGCCTGTAAACGGCATCCACCCCACGTAGGAGGCATAGAGATAAAGTGTGGTGCCCACCCACATCATCACTGCGATCATACGCCACAAGGTCTTGAGGTCGATCGGGGCGTCACCCGGTGCGCGTGACACTTGCAGGCTGTAGCGCCCCACCACCGCCAGAAGCAGTGCCGGCAGGAGGAAATAGACGATATAGGCCATCCACCCATAAGCGCCGAAGAGCGCCGCTGGAGCCGACACGTCATTGAGCACGACAGGCGACTGTCCTGTAGAGACCGAGGGGTGAAGGATATGTCGCTCGGGCGAGAGGGGGTCGCTGCCATCTGCATTGTACATATAGTGTGTGAGCACAGTCATGAACTCAGCGTCGGCCACGGCATAGCGATAGCCGGAGTTCATGTATTTCTCAAACTGCGAGAACATCTCAAAACGGCGTGGGGCACGGTCGTATGACACCTCCTCGACATCATATTTCAACGGCAACAGTCGCGGCACGATAAACAGGGCAAACAAGAAAGCGCCCACCGTCAGTCCCATCATCCACCGGCTCTCATGCTTTGCAGCCTGACCTTTGTTGCTGACGAGATAGACCAACACAATGACAAAGACAAATCCCAGATAATTGGTCAGATAACCCTTGTCGCCCAAGACGATGGCTGCCAGGAGATAGAGCAGTGTGATGACAAACATCTCGAAGAAAGCCCACAGACTGCCATGGGAAAAGTCGACCCGCGTGAGCGACCAACTCATGCCCAGCACCACCCCCACGGTGATAAAGGCCGTCGCATAATTGCCCGGTATGACCGAGAGGAGCAGGATGAGGACACATGGGACGAGAGAATGGCCGACGGCACTCACTACGGCTGCCGCAGCCTCCCAGAACGCATTACGCAGGCTTACACTTTGAAGCTTGGGTTGCACTTCGGGACGGGCAAAACGGGAACGCGACGCAGACACCGATGCGGTCTGCCGACCACGCAAGGACCGAGCCCAACGGCCAAAGGCGGGGATTTCGGCATGGAAAAGACCTGCCGTCTTTATGCCTCTGCCAAAAGGTATGATATTGCACAGCAACCAACCTGCCAGCACAACGACATTGACCAACAAGAGCGTATAGGGCACGCTGCGGTGTGTGTCGGTGACCCCGTTCATACGGTCCCATTGCCAGAACTTGCCGCTAAAAACCTCGCCAGGCAGATAGGATGCAATTTGTGCGCTGTTGAACGTCTGGTCCATGTATATCAACGCATAGCCGCAAAGTGCCAGACAGGCGATGGCGGCCACCCATGCCCCCCACCGGCGAAAGCGCCGTGAGTCGTGCCAATGGTCGGTGTCGATGCGTGCTGTCAGGAACGCATGGTTGAACAGTGCCGACAACTGATAAAAAAGCAGCAATGTGAGTGCCGCGCTGACGACAATGACACCTGTGATCTTCTCGAAATAGGGATAGGTGAATGACAACTTGATGGCAATGAGCATCTTACAGGCCATATAAGCCAAAGCGATCAGGGCGACGACCGTGAAATAAGCGGCCAACTGTCCCGTCTGTAGGGAAGCTCCCCTGACTGCGGAATGACGTAGACTCACCGCCCATCTAAAAGCCAGAATGATGATCAAAGCGACCAAGATGGGCAACCAAAGATAAGAACAGGCAAAACCCATTGTGATAAGACCTGCCCGCATATGGACAGCTCCAGAGACAACAGGCTGCTGCCAGGCACTCATCGTGGGCACCCAAGAAAGACCGGAGCCCAACCGCCGACCATCGACCATGATACTATCAGAGGTGACACTGATATTGCACACCTCTTGCTGCACTGCCGATGAGAATGGGGGCACATAGAGACTGTTGGCTACAGGAAAAGAGCCGTCAAACTGCTGGATGGTGAGCAGATGCGAGGTGCCGGAGGCCAGAGAGCGCAACGTGTCGCAATGCTCGGTATAGGTGACGGGCTTGGCAAACCTTACTGCGCAACCGCCATCCTGCGATGTGCGCACCATCACGTGTCCCGCTCCCCACTCTGTACTGACCAACAAGGGTTTGGCCAGGTAGCAGACATCTCCCACCATAAAGGCGCTACGGGAAGGACGGTCGGGCTGATAGCTGTACTCGGCCATCCTGTAAAACTGTATCTTGCAATAGTCAGTATAGGGAGCCGTCGTACTACCTGAAAGCGCATAGCCTATAGGAGTCTCTCCCCCGTCACGCAAAGTGGTGTAGCGGTCGAGTATCATCAACTGCCAATCGTCATCACCTGCTTCACTACGGTAGAAAAAAGACCTCAACTGGCGCCGGCTCTTGAAGCCAGCATGTGACTGGGAATCAGCAGCCGAAAGCCGCCGTTTCTCCAACACATTGCGCAACATCACATAATGCGAATTGTTGCCTTCCAACAGCTGTCGCACCTCCTCGCCAGTGAGCTGTTCGTGCAGCCGCTCTCCGTCTATGTCCACACTCACCACAGCCTGTGCACTCACAGGATGCAGATTGGGGTTGTGGTTGTTGATTTTAAAGTAGCAGAGAGAGTCTTTTTTCAGACAGTCTTTGCTGACGGTCCACTCAAACCCATGGTCTGTCTGCCGGATGGTCAGGAAATCATGTGGCACAAGGTCATAACAGATGTCTGACTGACTGCCCACGGTGACAGAAGAGGCTGGCCGCAGGTCGAAACCATCGACCGACACGACCAACCGCTCACCGATGCGGGAAAGCATCAGCAGACAGCACATCAATGCGAACAGCGCACCAATGGCCATCCATCTATAAAACTTTCTCATCTTTGAGGTTTTAAAGGGTTTTGGGGGCTAGAGCGACCAGAGATTCCGGATAGTCCGGATTTCCCGAGCTCCCTTCCTTGGAGGGAAGGGAGCGTTTATTCAAAACTGTGGCGACTCCAGCTTCATGACCTTGCGGGCACTCATGTACCCACGAAACACGCCCTGCTGCGTATATACTTTATACCAGGTGGCATCATAGTCGCCACTGATAAGGATATAGCTGCCGTCACGCACCTTGCCCACAATGGCATACTTCGTGCCGGGACCTTTGCGGATGTTGGTATAGCCATCCTCATCTTTCACCATACCGACTTCTTTCCACGCACCCTGACGCTTGGGCACCACGACTTTGCTGGAGTGGATATAACCCGTCATTTCCTGTTCAGAGCCATCAGTGTAGCTTGTATAGACCTTATACCAGTTGCCCTTGCCCGGAGCGAAATTGATAAACATGCCATCTGGCACTTGGTCCACTATCTCAAAATTGGTGCCTGGCCCCTTGCGGATGTTGGTGTAGCCATCCTCGTCTTTGACCAATCCAAATCTTGTCTGTGCGGCACATGGCAGCATCACCATGAACGCCACGAAAAGCATCAATAGTTTTTTCATTGTGATGATTTTAAAATGGTACATAAACACGTTGCAAAAATAGGAAAAATAAATGGAATCACACTTTCGTCCAAAGAAAAAATAACAATTACAATAAAAAGCCAACTATTTTTTGCTTCTGTTATGTTTTTTTTATACCTTTGCTTTAAAAGCAAATCAAAAATAAAACCAACATGAGACATCACATCCTCACCATGGCCTTTGTATGGGCAGCATGCGCCGTCAGCGCACAAGTAAATATGACACCCCCACCCGATGTCAACGGCGTGGACGACCGTACCGGCGACAGCCTCAACGTCGTGCAGACCGCACGCCCCGAGCCAGGCAGCAGCCGACGTGGCACCAACCCCGTACTTTTCCTCATCGGCAACTCCACCATGCGCAACGGCACCCTCGGCAACGGCAACAACGGCCAATGGGGATGGGGAGCCTTCTTCCAACCTTTCTTTGACAGCAATAAAATCACGGTAGAGAATCAGGCCTTGGGGGGCATGAGCAGCCGCACCTTCTACAAACGTCTGTGGGAACCCGTACGCAAGGCCTTACGTCCAGGCGACTGGGTGATTGTCTCCATCGGGCACAACGACAATGGTCCTTACGACAGTGGCAGGGCACGCGCCTCCATCCCCGGCACTGGGCATGACTCACTCATCGTCACCATCCAGGAGACGGGTGTCGTAGACACGGTCTATACCTACGGCGGATACATGCGCCGCTACATCGCCGACATACGCGCCGCCGGTGCCCACCCCATCTTGATGTCTCTCACTCCCCGCGACGCCTACGATGACAATGGAAAGACTATCCGTAAGCCCCACTCGGCATGGCTGAAGGAAATCGCACTCGAGGAGGGCCTGCCCTTTATCGACCTGAACGAGATCTCTGGCGCCAAGCTCGATTCCTACTCAGCATGGAAGAAACTGTATCATTTCCACGGCGATCATATCCATACCAGCAAAATCGGAGCCGACATGAACGCCCGCTCTGCCGCTGAGGGTCTGATGGCATGCGACCATCCAATGCTCACCCCTCTGAAAGCCATGATGCAAGATGTGGACTTGCCTACTGTGGACGTGAAACGGGAGAAAGGCAAACCTGTCGTGTTCATCACCGGCGACTCGACCGTGAAAAATGCCGATAAAGAGGAAGACGGTATGTGGGGATGGGGCTCACAGGCTGCCACTGTGTTTGACGAGAAGAAAATCACGATCGTCAACTGCGCCATGGCCGGCCGCTCCTGCCGCACTTACCTCAATGAGGGGCGCTGGGAGAAAGTCTACAATAGCGTGCAGCCCGGCGACTATGTTCTGATACAATTCGGACACAACGACTTCGGCGAACTGGACAAGCCCAAATATCGCGGTGAGATTTTCGGCACTGCCGACACCTGCCACGTCTATCACCTGAAAGAGAAAGGCACCTACGAGTTGGTCTACTCCTTTGGCTGGTACCTGAAAAAATACATCGACGACGTGCGCGAACGGGGCGGCACACCTGTCTTGGTGTCACTCACCCCACGAAATGAGTGGGAAAACGGCAAGATAGAGCGGCGCAATGACACCTACGGTCGCTACTACCGCGAGGTGGTGGCAGAGACCGGTGTCGACTTCATCGACATGCACAACATCACCGCCGACTTCCTCGACCGCAAATGCGGCAGCAAGGAGAAAGCGATGAAATATTACAAGCGCGACCACACCCACACCTCGCTCCTAGGTGCCCGCACCAATGCCAAAAGCATGGCCAAAGGTCTGAAAAAGTCGACTTGCTCGCTCAAGAAATATTTGAAGTAATAACTGATACCTAACATCTCCCTATAGTTAGAATAACAGGCATCGGATTCAGTACAATTCGGAGGCTGAAAAAAATATCAAAAACTCCGTCCCCCGATTCAAAAACTCCGTCCCCCTGATTCATGGATAAATTAACACTCACGATGAAGCCAAAGGGCGAAGAAGGGATCGTAAACGATGTATTCACCCTTGTCTTCTGTAATCAGGTCTTTGTCTAAAAGACTGCGCACGGCTGCTGTTACTACGCTGACAGTCTGTAAGTGATGCCGTTTGATAAACGACTTACTTGTAATACCTTTTGCTTTTCCTTCTTTTGCTATGGCAAGAAACACTTCCCGTTGCTTTTCTGGTAGTTTGTCGAGCAAATCTGAATAGGTCTCTGTGAATAGGTCGAGGATATATTCTTCCGCACTATCTACCATATCGTCGGTGCACCGTTGATTGGGTAATGTTTTCATAAATAAGACATTCAACAACCTCTGAACACAGGATGTCACCGCATCAAAACGACAATACACATCCTCGACAACCTTACTATCAATTCTTTTCCCGTATTTTTCAAACTGCATCTGCGCAAACTCCACATATTTATCTACTGATATGGGCCTTAGGTTCATAATCAACACCGACTGATAGAAAGGCCTCGAAGGTGACGTGAAGATTTCCCCCATCAGATGGCGTTTGCTACCAGAAAAGATGAAAGTGGCATTGATGCATTTCTGCATGTAGGTTCTAAGCGATGCCTCAATATTGGGAGATTCTGTGTATTTCGTTATCTGCTGGAATTCGTCAATACATACAATACATGGTTTGTCAGCCTTTCCCAAATATTCGAAAATCTCGTCGAGTGTGGTTTCAGGGTGCTCAATGTCACCTAAGCCAAGACTCCATGTAGGAAAGTTATTGATATCATAAGTAATCTCACTACGAAGCGAGCGGAGTAAGTGCAGGAATCCCTCCCATACGATTTTACCTTTTGGCTTTAATTCATTTAGAATGGTGCGGCCAAAGACATTTACGAAGTCGCGAAGACTGCTGGTGGCATAGATGTCAATATGAAAGGTATAGTACTTGTCCTTGATTTCGGGTTGTTGAAATAAATGGCGAATCAAATCGGTCTTTCCAACCCGGCGTGGTGATATCAAAGCAATATTGTTGCCATTAGTTGTCAGTTCCACCAATTGACTTGTTTCCTTCTCTCTGTCACAGAAATAATCTGGTCCAGCATATCCTTTTGTAACGAACGGATTATCCATAACTTTCTACTTGTGAATACAAAGATATAAGCAATATTATAATTATCCAAATTAGGATAATCCTATTTAGGATAATTTAAGATTCTAACACTAAAAAGACCAAATCTAAATGCGACTTTTTTTTACGTTATTTTTGCGTGAAAATCGACATCACGATGCCGCCTCAAATCAAAAAACACATAGCCGAGAACAGTAAAGACTACCAGCGCAGACGGAGTACGACGGCAAGCAACTGGTGCACGTCACCGACTCCGTGATGGTTGTTTGCAGTGGTAATGATTTGGCAATTGTCGCCTTGAACCACTGACTTAAGCTTTGTCTTGCTCTAAGCCCCCTTTACCTCACCACATACTTCTTCCCGTTTTGGATGTAGATGCCTTTGGCGGGCTTGCCATGCAACTTGCGACCTTGCAGGTCTAAAAGTTCTGACGAGACATCGACAGCACCAACAATGTTGGAAACACCATTCGTCTGGTTTGGCAGAGGATAGACCCCACCCTTATAGACACTTTGGAAGACCTCCACTTGAGAGGGCTGCACATAAACCTTTGTTTCTGTTCCCATTCCCTCGAAAATGGAGGTGGAAATCCACCGATGTTCTATGATTCCCCTGATCAATAGAGAGTCAAGCTTGCATCCGGAAAAAGGTGAGTTGCCTAAGCGGTTTACGCTTTCCGGCAGGTCGATTGTCTTCAAGGACAGACAATTCTTGAAGGCATTAGACAACACGCTGGTCACACCCTCTGGAATTTGGATTTCTACCAGACTACTACAGTTGAGAAACAATTTCTGATTGATTTCTTTCAGATTCGGCGACAACGTTACTTCACTCAGTGATGTACAGTTCTCGAAAACAGCATATTCTGTAGAAACGACACTTGCGGGCATTGTCATGGAAGTCAGGCTGGTACATCCTGTGAACACGCCGAGACCCAAATTGGTGACCCCCTGTGGTATCGTGACAGATTTCAGATGCTCACATTGTGTAAACAAAAGTCCTGGCAATGACTTAAGATTGGACGATAGTCTCACTTCTTCAAGCTTGCTGCAAGCATTAAAGACCGAAGTGCCCAAACCTGTCACCTCGTCGGGTATGGTGACATTCACAAGATGTTGGTTATTGGCAAAAGCAGCGCTGGCAATGTCTTTCACACTTTCAGGCACGATGTAGGAGGTGCGGGTGGCAGCGGCTGGATAAGTATAGAGCGCCGTTTTCTCCTTGTCGAACAACACGCCGTCAACGGAACAAAATACAGGGTTGCCCTCTTCCACCTCAATATATTCCAATGCCGTACATCCGACGAACAAATTTCTTTGGAAAACATCAACCTCGCTTAAACCGAAGTCCTTGACGGTATGTGGAATAAACACCTTGGTCAAGGCCGTATTTCCTGTGAACGCACCCAATTCCACACTGGTCACGAAATAGGTGTTTCCCTCATAGCTCAATTCAGCGGGAATGGAGGCCTCTCCTGCCCAGTCGCTCTTCTTCAGTATGGCACGATGTAGTGCTTTCCGTAGGGTATAATCCGCACCATCGATAGAGACATTTTCCCGTATATCTTTCAACACCAATTGTTCGCCCTCAGTCAGTTCTACCATCCCCTCAAACCACCAACAGGTCAGGTAAAAGGAGTTTAGCTCCAAGTCACTGATTGTAAACGACACATTATAATGACATATGCAACGGGCAAATCCCCCATGAGGGACCACATCAACAGACAAAGTGCTGGTCTCTCCCGCATCGCCTATATGGATGCCGGAATTCACTTCGAAATCATCTGTGCCACAATTACTGCTGTAATTAAGCAGTTGCACCGACAAAATGCTTCCCTCTTTTTCAAGGACAATTGTCGGAATCTGGTCCTCTTCGCCATTGGCGTCTGATTCTCCTGTGCAGCCGCTGTTCTGAGTATCCGAAACAGGCAAATCCTGGTCCTGTGCCCCAACGACGTTCACCGTCAAAGCCAATGTCATCAATATTGCAAATCGTAAAGCTATCGTTTTCATAAGTCTTTTCGGTTTTAGTGATACCATGGGCAAAATTACAAAAAAATTGCACACCTTCACCAAAAATGACTACTTTTTTTTACGCAAATCAGCTTTATTTTTATTGTTGCGTTCACGCTTGTTAAGCATTGAGAGGAGTTAAGAAGTTAAAGGAGTTAAGCCAAATGAATTGTAGGCTATCTCCCTTTGGCCATCAGATGTAATGGCTTAACTTCTAAGCGAAGCGATAACTTCTTAACTACTTAACTACTTGTAAATTGAGCGAATGCGAAACTTGAATAAATTACAAAAAAACGTCAAATTATGATACAATGTCAAATTTATAATTAACTTTGCAACGGCATCGCGAAGTCTACAGGCTTCAGACACACAAATTGAAATACTACCAACTAACATGAAAAAAAATATTATCTACACCATTGGGGCTTTATTGTCGCTCGCCTCACTCACCGCATGCGGTTCGTTGGAGAACACCCTCTACCAAATGGGCAGTACCCTCAACACCATCGACTCTTACGCCAACGTGATAGGTGGCACCACGGTCACCTCATCGGCACCCTCTGCCCCTACCTCCACGAAGAATACCAACACCGTATCGACGACCTCCACGAAAAATACCAACACCGTATCGACAGCCTCCACGGTGACAAGAGCCTCATCGGTATCGACAGCCTCCACAGCATCAAGAGCATCATCAGTATCAAGTTCCAACACAGCAACAAACTCCAACACCACCACAACTCCGAAGAAGAATATGGAACTGTGGTATGGTGGCCGCCAAGTGGGATTTATCAACCCCGACGGTGATGTCTACATCAATGGCCGGTCGGTGGGCCGCGCACAGACCAACGGCGAGATCTATGTCAGTGGCCGCAATTCCGGTCAGGTGCGCTCCAATGGCGAGGTGTACCAAAGCGGTCGCAAAGTGGGCGACGTGCGCTCCAATGGCGAGGTATATCAAAACGGACGTAAAGTGGGCGAGATACGCTCCAACGGCGACATCTACAAAGACGGCCGGCAGGTGGGGCAAGTGCGCAATATGAGCAACAAGCAGTGGGCCGCCATTATCTACTTCTTCGACTTTTTCAGTTTTTAGGCACTCACTCTGAAGTGCGCACCAACTGCTGTTCGCCAGGGATATCAAACTGGACAGTAGCGCCATCGGCACGTACATCAATCATGACGTGGGCACCCATCGCCAGCGGCAGATTGACATCGCCATGGCCAGCGGGGAAGCCGCAAAGCACCGGGATGTGGTAGGGCTCGAAATAGGGACGGAGCATCGCCTCGACACTCTCGCAGGTGAACTCTGACCCGCAGTCGGTGAACTCGCCGAGGATGACGCCCCGGCAACGGTCGAGCACGCCATTCATCCTCAACACATTCAACTGGCGGTCTACATTGTGCATCGACTCCTCCACTTCCTCGATAAAGAGAATGATGCCTTCGCCCGCCGTAGCATCGGCTATGGTTCCTACATTGGGAACAATCGTGCAGAGGTTGCCTCCCACAAGCACACCCTGCGCCCGTCCTAAGATATTCTGAGGATGAGCGGGCACCTCATAACGAGGCACTTGCCCCATCAGCCACTTGAGCATCAGCTGACTGGTCAAGTCCTGCCCGTTACTGGCCAAATGTGCGCTCATCGTGCCGTGAATGCTCATCACGCCAGCACGTGCCATCAGTCCATGAAGCGTACTGATATCGCTATAACCCACAAGCCATTTAGGGTGGTCAGAAAACTCGTTCAATTGCATTTCATCTATAAGATGAATGGAGCCATAGCCGCCACGGTTGCAGATGATGGCCTTGATGTCGGGCGCGGCGAGAGCCCAGCGCAAGTCACTGAGACGTTCGTCGAGTGTGCCGGCATATTTGCCCATATACACCTTGCCCACATGCGGGCCGATGACGGGTTCCAGTCCCCATGAGCGCAACAAGCTTGCTGTCTTGGTGACATTCTCCATCGGTGTGAGATAAGAAGGCGAAATGAGAGCCACTTTGTCACCGGCTTTCAAGTATTGCGGGGCCTTACAATCTAAAGTCACAGGCTGTGACGGTATAGCACTCGAGTCATCATGACCCTCAGGATTCATAGCATGACTGGTGACGCAAGAGAGGAAAAGGGCTCCAGCCAAACAGAGGAAATACTTTTTTTTCATCATTCCAAATAAAAGCGAATAAAACTTGGGCAAAATTAGTCATTTCTGATTAATTATGAGAGAAAATGTGTATATTTGTGGCTGAAAAAACTAATACCCAAAAGATAATGAAGAAGATCATGATTTGTTTACTGGCCATGTTTGGACTGACATCTGCCTGTGGCCAGCAGAATGTGGAGAATGTAGACGTAAAAGGGTTTTCGGAATTGACAGAAGACCCCGGTGCCATTTTGCTCGACGTCCGTACCGCAGAAGAGTTTGCAGAAGGGCACATCCCCGGTGCCATCAACATCGACCAGAAACAGGACGACTTCATAGAGAAAGCCAAGTCTCAACTCTCTACCGACAAGACCATCGCCGTGTATTGCAGGAGTGGCCGTCGTTCGGCCAATGCCGCTGGCCGACTCACCGCGGAAGGTTACAAATGCCTGAACCTCAAAGGAGGCATCCTGGCCTGGAAAGAGGCGAATATGCCAGTCACTACCGACACCTACGAAGTGGACGTATTCAAGACCCCAAATGGCAAGAGTGTCAAGTTTCACGCACTCGTACATGCCAGTATCCGTATGGAGTATGATGGCAAGGAAATAGAAATCGACCCGGTGACGAAGTTGGGCAACAAGACCATCGATTATACCGCCATGCCCAAGGCCGACTATATTTTTGTGACCCACGAACACGGCGACCATTTCAACGTAGATGCGATCAATCTGCTCACTGCTGATGGCACGCAGTTGGTCACCAACCAACGCTGTGCCGACCAACTTGGCAAAGGCAAAGTGATGGCCAATGGCGACAAGATACAACTGTCTGAAGACTTGGCGGTAGAAGCGGTGCCTGCTTACAACACGACAGAGGGCCATCTTCAATTTCACCCCAAGGGAAGGGACAACGGCTACATCCTCACCATCGACGGATTGAGAGTCTATGTGGCTGGCGACACAGAGGATATCCCAGAAATGTCTTCCATCAAAGACATCGACATTGCTTTCCTGCCTTGCAATCAACCCTACACGATGACTACGGACCAACTGGTCAACGCCGCAAAAATCATTAAGCCAAAAGTGCTGTTCCCATACCACTATGGTCAGACGGATGTGAGCAATATCCCCTCACAGCTTAAGGATGAAGGCGTTGAAGTAAGAATCAGACACTACGAATAAATGAAACAAGACAACAGCAACGAACGATTTCCGATCGTGGATGAAGAGGGACATGTGATTGGCTCGGCCACACGTGGGGAATGCCATAACGGGTCGTACCTGCTACATCCTGTGGTACACTTGCATCTATTCAACTCCAAAGGTGAGTTGTATCTGCAAAAACGACCTGAGTGGAAAGACATTCAGCCTGGCAAATGGGACACAGCGGTGGGTGGCCATATAGACATTGGCGAGACGCCTGAAGACGCCCTGACAAGGGAGGTGGGCGAGGAACTGGGCATCACCGATTTCCTGCCAGAACGGGTGGGAAAGTATGTGTTTGAAAGCCGCAGAGAGCGTGAGCTGGTGTATGTGAACCGCACCGTCTACGATGGCCCCATCAGTCCGTCGAAGGAGGAACTGGACGGCGGCCGGTTCTGGAGCATCACAGAAATCAAGGAAGCTATCGGGAAAGACATCCTCACCCCCAATTTTGAGAGCGAGTTTCTTCGGTTTTTCGCATAAAGCTTGGACAACACACCTAAACAACTATCATATGATTGAACTTACAAATGAACAACTGACCATCAAGGTCGCAGAAATGGGAGCAGAGCTCCAGAGTATTATCGACAGCAATGGACGTGAGTATCTTTGGCAGGCCGATCCAGATTATTGGCCACGTCATTCGCCCATCCTTTTCCCCATCGTGTGCAGCGTGGAAAACGACACCTATACCGTGGATGGACAAGAATATCACCTGCCTCGCCACGGTTTTGCCCGTGACACGGAGTTCACCCTCGTGGCCAAGTCAGACAGAAAGGTGGTCTTCGCCTTGCACGAAAGCGAGGAGACACTCAAGGTGTTCCCCTTCCCGTTCAACCTTGCCGTGAGTTACCGTCTTGATGGGAACAAGATACACGTCGTCTGGCATGTGGAGAACACAGGAAAGAAAGAGATGCATTTCCAGATTGGTGGCCATCCTGCTTTCTATGCCCCAGGCTGCGAGGCAGGTCAGCCTCTGAAAGGCGTGCTCCGCATCGACAACAAAGGTGCGTTGAAAGGGCTGAAGAGCCATATCGACGGATCGGTAGAGATGGAAGAGATAGAGATCGCATCACAAGATGGCCTGATCTGTTTCGACGATGAGTTCTTCGCCAACGACTCAGTGAAATTGCACAACAGCCAAACCAGCAATGTCGAACTGCTGAATCCTGACGGCAGCGTAGCGGTGAAGCTCAGCTACAAATGCCCCATCATCGCTTTCTGGAGCCCCTATCAGAAAAACGCTCCCTTTGTCTGTCTGGAACCGTGGTATGGCGTAGGCGACCCTCGCGGCTATCAGGGAGAGTTTAAAGACAAACCTATTATCAACCATCTGATGCCCGGCGCCTCGTTCATGAGCGAGTACGTCATCACTATCGGAGAAGACTGAGTCACACTCCTTATCTTGGAAATGTCCATTTTCGAACACACACTAGGTGTCCGAAAACGGACAATCAAATCGGCCACATCCTGTCTCACGACAAGATGTGGCCTGCCTATATATAGGTTTTTGTTTTAAAATTAACCTTTATGATTATTTACAACGTAAGCATATTTTTACTCTGGGGATAGGAGCTATCTAGCACCTATTTGGGTGGTTGCAAGCATCCGCCGGATGCGTGGTGGCATTGGAATGCGGTTCAAGCGAGAGGTCTCGTCCCTGCCATCGACACGCATCACAGCATGGTCTTTGCCTTGCATCACGATGGTGGCTTCCATCATTTTAGACTTTATCGTATCATTGTCCACCGTTATTTCTGTGCTGACTCCGCCTCCTGAGTATCTGTAAATGGTTGAGTCCGGGTCTGGCACATACTCTATGGCCATCATCAAATTGCCATTGGCCAACAGGAAAGAGTTGGCATTGCCCCCATTGTCGGAGGGTTCCAATTGCCAGACGCCATCAAAAGGCCGCTGCTGATGCTGGCCAGCATCATAGGCTTGCTGGAATGCCTTCACAATCTCCGCCGGTGGCGTCGCCTTGGACCATTGGTCGGTGATCACCTCACCCTGTGCCAGCGAGTTGTCGGTGGATGATTTTTTCCAGTCGCACTGGAATGTGTCGTCTGAAACAAAACGATAGACCAACGCTTCACCGCGGGCATTCACCAACTTCTCGTTGCGCATCACCACCTCCTCACCCGAAAAGCCGAAAAAGAAGTTCACACCATCGCGACTAGTAAAATGGGGAGTGAAGAAGGTGTCGTGATTGTAGAATGCATATTGTTTGAATGGTGGATAGAGTTCCTTATTGGTGTTGGCAGGACGAGTGAAGTCCATGGTCCAACACCCCTCAAGCGGATGGTGAGTCACGGTGAATGATATTTGTGCCCTTATCGCCATGGCTGTGACAAAGAAAAGGGCCAAGCCAAACATGCATGCCGCCCACCTGACATAGCTGGGAAATCTTTTTATCCTCTTGTTCATAAATATAATCCTTTGTTTTAACGACTTGGAGCCAAACGCCGACTGTACCATCAGCCACCGGCTGTTTTGCACACAAACTTGCAGCAAACTCATTTGATATTTGCGCCGGTCGATACCGTCTGCCAGCATATCCATGTCGACTTCCAGTTCCTGCTGCATTTTCATTTCACTGAAAAACATCCACACGAAAGGATTGAACCAATGAAGTGCTACCAGCAACAACATCAAGCACAATTTGAAAAAATGATGATGCCGGATGTGTTTCTTCTCATGCATCAAGGCATACCGTCTGACATCGCCGTCGAGTCCGGAGGGCAAGAACACACTATCGAAAAACGAAAATGGAGTGCCGAAAGGTGCAGTGAAAACTTCCACGCCCTCATCTTCAGTTTCAAGTATGCTTTTCTTACGCAGACGCCAATACCACAGCATTTGCACAATCAAGCCTATCAATACTGCCACAACACCAGCTGCGTACAACCCTATCAAAAGGTCATGATGTTGTAGCAAAGAGAAGTCCCCACTCGTGACAACTGGCGACGATGTGACCTCCTGTTGCATCGGGTTGTCTGCAGGCTCGCCCATTGTTGATGATGGTGGTGGCGCGACTTGTGTGGTCAGATGGTTGACGTAAGTCGATGAGTCGGCCTCAACCATTACAGACAGTGTGGTGAAAGTGCAAAGAGTCACAGCCAATAGGGCAACAAAAATGAATGCCTGCGCCATGCGGGCACGACACCGCAGACGTATGACCCCATAATAGAGCGCAAACATGACGCCTGCCAGGACTATTCCCTCCAAGGGGTGGAGGCACCAATTCACATCCACCATCTGACTATGATTTTTGATGATTGATGATGTCGATGATGTCACGGATCTCCTTGTCACTCAAATTCTCTTCTTTTGCGAAAAAAGAAACGAGTGAGGTCAAGGAACCACTGAAAAATGTGTTTTTCACATCTTCCATGTAATGGCGCATGTATTCCTCGCGTTTTACAATGGCGGTGAAAAGATGTGTCTTGCCCTTTTTCACACTTGACACAAAACCCTTGTCCTTGAGTATTTTCAGAAAAGTGAGCAGCGTCGTGGGGGCAGGCTTGGGCTCAGGAAGGCGGGCCATGATCTCTGAAGAATAGCCCTGACCTCCGGGTAGCTCCCACAGGGCTTTCATCACCTGGGTCTCTGATTTGGTGAGTTGTTTCTTGTCTTTCATATTCTAAATTTTTAGAATTACAGCGCAAAGATATTCTAAAACTTTAGAACGAACAAGAAAAACTTCTAAATTTTTAGAGCATTAACATGAATTAACTAAAAGATGACGACTGATTGGTGACACTTTTTCCACAAAAAATAATAAGAAATCATTTCTTGCACATCAAAAAATGTAGTACCTTTGCGTTCATGACTAGCTATAAGAAAATGAAAATACTCCTCCTATTGGCTTTATTTGTTTGCAATGGCATTTTTGCGCAAGCACCAGCTGATTATCACAAAATGTCCCAACATCTTGTGTCGCTCTTCAATCAGTATCAGGCAGACCGGCATCACCAGATGACCAGTCCTCCTCACTCATCCGTCAGCGTGCTGATGGCACTCACAAACGGCGAGATGCAGCAGGTGGCCAGGCAATATGGGCTGGAAGTCATCGACAGCGTCGGTCGCATCTATATTGTCAATGTGACATACAACACATTGGGAACACTCTCTAAAGACTCCCGGGTGGAACGTATCGAAGCAGAGCCGATGGTGCGACAGGCCATGGATGTGACACCGGGGCAGGTGAACGCCACTCCTGTCTACAGTGGTGAGTCACTGCCACAGGCTTTCACGGGTGAGGGGGTGGCAGCAGGCATCTTTGACAATGGCTACGACTTCACTCATCCTGCATTCCTCGATGCCCATGGCCAATTGAGAGCACGTTACTATTACGACTTCTGTTGGCAGAACGAAGACGGCACAAAAGGCCATGCCATGACCACGACCGAAGAAATAGCCGCCTACGGGGGTACGCACCATCCCAACGCCAGTCTTCATGGCACCCACGTCATGGGAATTATGGCCGGACGCGCCGTGGATGGCAAATATCAGGGGATGGCTCCTGATGCCGATATCTACGCTGTGCACTTCAACTCCTATCCTGAGGATTTCGAAGCCCCCGCCCAGCAGACTTCCGCCAACTGTGTGTTGGGCTTCAAATACATCTTCGACCAAGCCGAGAAAGACGGCAAACCCTGTGTGGTGAACTTCAGCAATGGCGAGAGTTATACGTTCGACAAGCAACGTCTGCTGGAAAGCGAGGCCCTGCAGTCACTGACAGGTCCCGGACGCATCATTGTGGTCTGTGCGGGCAACGACGGCAACAGGACCTCCTATCTGGAGAAACCCACAGGAGTGATACAGGCCGGCGCAGGCATGGTCAATGGCGTGGGAGGTGGTGATATCATTGACATGGACATCGTCACCCCGGGCAATCAGAACGTACGCCTCGATTTTCTCGGAATGCGGCTTACAAGCTTCACGATAGACAAGACCATCAGTTTCAGAACCGACAGCGTACTGGAACTCGCTGGCGACACATGCTCGCTTGCCACCACTACCATGCTGGGCGATGTCAGCCTGAAAGTGTGGAAAAGCGACTTCGTGGATGAGCGTGGCGATGTATTTCACGTGCATGCCAAACTGCCCACTCCCGTCTACATGGTGCTCTGCGGTGCCCTCTTCTTGCTCACCAGCGAGTCACCGGCATGGGTCTATTCTGACATCAAATATTGCCCCTTTGTCAATCTTACTGGAGTTAATGCCTATTGTTATGCCCAGCCTGGCCATTCCATTTGGTGGCCTGGTACGCTGCCAGGCCTCATCACCGTGGGTGCCACAGGCTACAAGTCGTCGTTCAAGAATATCGATGGCAATATGAATACCGCCATGGAGGAGTTTGCCGCAAAGGTAAATGGACAAATAGCTCTTTTCTCTTCGAAAGGGCCAACCTATGAGGAACTGACAAAGCCAGACGTGACGGCTCCTGGAGTAAGCATCAACGCGGCTTTCAACAGCTATGTGGGCATCACCGACCCTCTGCGCAAGGAACTCACCGACAAAGTCGTCTACAACGGCAAGACCTATTACTACACAGCACAGAGTGGCACATCCATGGCTACGCCTGTGGTGGCAGGAGCCATCGCTCTCTGGTTGCAGGCCAACCCCCATCTGACCACAGAGCAAATCAAGGATGTCTTCGCTCACACTTGTACTCACCCAGAACAAGATCTGACCTATCCTAACAATACCTATGGATATGGACAAATTGATGTTTACAAGGGGCTGCTCTACATCCTTGACTTGCCTAACTCAATACCAGAATTGTCGCTTGAGCAACCTGCCGAGGTACGTTTCACTCTTCAAGGACGCCGACTGCACATACACCCCACCCCTGCGGCACCTACATCCGACTCTCGGGCCACCCTTTCCATTTACACCACGGATGGTCGTAGCGTGCGCTCCATGCTCCTTGACAGCGACCTATCGGCTGACCTGAGCACATTGCCAGCAGGGCTCTACGCTGTACAACTCAACACCAGCCATCGACAGACCACAGGGTCCACACTGATACGTCTGAAATAGACAGGCTGATGGGATGAGACAGGGACGTCGCCTCTATTTTCTCCTCTTGATCAAGGAGAACAAGTTTGCGAACATTCTCAATCGGGATGGTGGTGGATTGCGTTGAAGCACTTCTTTCAGTATGAATTCTGTATCAAATACAGGGTCTATCTTCAGCAGGTCCTTTATATCTCTCATCTTTTGAGAGATGGTGGAGGCACTGGCCCCAAAATAATCGGAAATGTCGGTTGTAGAAACCTTCACCCGATATTTCTTGCTAAACAAGAGGTTGATGCTGCAAATGGTATATACTGCTCCGGCAGCCCACATTTCCACTTTTCCTGATTGCAATGGGCAAGAGCGCTCTCGGCCAAGTTTCTGAATCAGTTTTGTGCACAATTCCGCACATTCTTCATCCAAATGCTCATTGCAAAACGCAACGGCAAGTTCAATCACTTTAGCTTCTCTTTCTTTCAGATTCATGGGATAGGTTTTGAATCTTGACCAATCATCACCTAAATGGCATCAAGTAAAAAGCTTAGGATAAACGAAATTATTAAAAGTCAATGCACGTCGATGCCATCAAAATACAATTCTGCAATGACAGTGTCGCCATATTTCGAGCCGGGGTAGACTTCGAGGATCTCGAATTTTAGTGTCCAATCGGGCTTTGCTTCGTCGTTGTAGCCAAGAATGCCGACATCGAAGCTCTGAAGCGTGCGGCTGTCTTCCAAAGCGAGGATGGCGTAAGGCTTGTTATTGTACCATACGCGCAATTTCTTCACGCGTGAGTTGGCTCGCCATGCCGCCTCCGACTTGACATGGCCGTTGAGGATTTCCACCGTTGTGATGCGAGGGCATTTCCCCTCGAATGTGTAGGTCAGGCTCTCGCCAATGCCCTTGCCCTTTGTGGCCCACACGCTCTCGTGGCTGAAATCGTGGGCATTCTCACCCTTGTAGTCAAACTTGCTGTTGGGAGGCAGGCAGCTTGAAGCCGTGACGCTCTTCACCTCTCCGCCGCAGTACCAGCTGCACTTGCCGCTGTACAAGTCGTCGTAGATGGTGAGGTCGCCATATTTACTTAGCTCCTCAGAATCATCTCCATATTGGTTGGAGAGTTTTTCCCATTTCTCCACTGTGATTGTCGGCATCGGGGTGATGCTTTGGGGTTTGATGACCTTTTCTTGCGCATGAGCGGCCATCATTGCAGCGATGGCTATAAGGATGGTGGTGATGTTTCTTTTCATAATGTTTGACAGTTTAATTGTTCCGCAAAGATAATCATATTTTTGTATTCACAATATTTTCCCTGCCAAAATGTTTACCAATAAGCAGTTGAAAATAAACACACAGGTAAAAAGGGTGTTTATTCACCTAAAAGCAGAAAGGCATTGTAGCAGACTTACATCTACTACAATGCCTTTCCTCAAATACATGGACGGTTTTAGTGCAATACCCAAAATCACCCATTTAGTGAGAGAGCCTTACAATTTTACCTCCGGCACCACCTGCCCATCGAGGAGATTGATAATGCGCTGGGCATAGCCTGCATCACGCTCTGAGTGTGTCACCATCACGACGGTGGTGCCCTCCTGATTGAGTTGGGTGAGCAGTTGCATCACTTCAAGGCCATTTTTGGAGTCGAGGTTACCAGTGGGCTCGTCGGCGAGGATCAGTTTGGGATTCATCACCACGGCACGGGCGATGGCCACACGTTGCTGCTGACCACCGGAGAGTTGCTGTGGGAAGTGATGGGCACGATGCGAGATAGCCATGCGGCGCAACACCTCCTCTACGCGCTTCTTGCGCTCCTTCTTGGGAACGCCCAGATAGGTTAAAGGCAACTCCACATTCTCATCCACGTTCACCTCGTCTATGAGGTTGAAACTTTGGAACACAAAGCCAATATGCCCCTTGCGAACCTTCGTGCGCTGGCTTTCCTTCAGTTTACCCACCTCCTCGCCATCGAGAAAGTAGGTTCCGCTGGTAGGATTGTCGAGCAGTCCCAGGATGTTGAGTAGCGTTGACTTACCACAGCCTGATGGACCCATAATGGCCACGAACTCCCCTTTCTTCACTTCGAGCGACACGCCGCCCAATGCTACCGTTTCCACCTCTTCGGTGCGAAACACCTTCTGAATGTTTTAAAGTTTCATCATATTCTTTTCATTTAAATGTTATTATTCTGTCTTTAGATAGTCAGTGGGGTTACTATTTGCCACCTGCCGGGTCTGCAGGTAAACCACAATGCCGATAATGAGCGACACCAAGATGGCATCTGCGGCAAATACATACCACAGCAACGGAGGTTTGTCTGCAAACTGTTCCATCAGCAGTCCGCTGAAGTACCACCCTAAAGCCACGCCAATGATAACAGAGGGCAACGCTATAAAAGCAATACTGCGCAAGAAGAGTGCTTGCAGTTCCATCATCGTGGCACCCATCACCTTGCGGACGGCCAGTTCCCGACTGCGGCGCTGCACCTCATCGCGCACATAGCCAATGAGCCCGATGAGGGTGATGAGTAGCGAGGCCAGGCAACCTATCAGGATCATGTCGCGGGTGTGGCGCGTGTCGTTGTAGCAGGTCGCCAGTTCTGCGGCATATGGCTTCACGCACAAGTCTGCATCAGGATAGAAACGGTCGCACAACTGCTGGACAGCTTGAAGATTCTCGGATGTCATGTCCTGCAGTTTAATCATGATGTAGTGTGTATAGACATTGCCATTGGCCACCATCATGGGACGTTCTTCGCGAGAAATGAGCGAACCTAGCATGAAGTTCTTTACAACGCCCACCACGGTAAGGGGATATTCGGCGCCTACCGTGGCATTGATAAACTGCCGACCAATGACATCGTCGATGCCCGCCACCTCCTTCATCTTTTGCACAAACCATTCATCCACCAGCATCTCTTGCGTCCAGCCGGGATGCTCCAGCCGCTTGAAGTCCCTGCCACGTACTATCTCAAGGCCCATCGTCTCCACCAGTCCACCCTCAGCAAAGAACAGATTGGCGCAGTTGAACAACTCCTGGGGACTGCCCGGCACGAGTACGTTGTCGCCATTCTGCCGCTCGCAGAAGAGCGAATAGGATGCAGCCGTTGTCTTGACACACGGCAGGCGCTCTATCTCACGAGCCAGGGAATAGATGGAGTCTCCATGCAGGGCATTTATGTTGACGTAAGCCACCCGGTCGTATTGATAGCCCGTATCTTTTGACAGCATATAGTCGTACTGTCGATAGATGGTGGAGAGCACACAGAGCAGCATCGTGGAAAGCACAAACTGGAAAGCAAGGAGCGACAACTTCCATAGTCGCTTGTTCTCAGAGTAGAGCCGGTAGGCGTAGGTGAGCGGAATGCGCGAATAGATAACCCCTGGCAAAATGCCGCAGCACAGCAATACAATGAGACATACAACTGTCAGCACCACGAAGGTCTGCTGGGAGAAGAGTGTCGTAATGCCAACACCCATCAACTCGCTAATCCAATCCCTGCCGGCCATGAGCAGCAACATCATCATTGCCAGAGCCACTACGAGATGGATGCAGGCTTCCTTTAGTGTCATCATGTAGATGTCGCGCCATGAGGCACCCAGCACCTTGCGAAGTGCCACCTGACGTGCACGGTTCACCAAGAGGCTAATGACTACAAGAATATAGTTAATCACCGCCGTGCAGAGCATCACGAATGCCACCACAGAGAGGATGATGCAGGTGGTATGCACCGTGGTGTCTTTCATCCGCTGGCCGGCAACATTCACCAGTTCTACAC